>Ga0181352_1000414_pt1 | contig 18389 bp, 29 predicted proteins | sample Fa13VDMLBSN_FD_130103 | JGI IMG/M metagenome (GOLD analysis project Ga0181352, IMG submission 130103) | Freshwater viral communities from Lake Michigan, USA - Fa13.VD.MLB.S.N | ecosystem: Environmental > Aquatic > Freshwater > Lake | place: USA: Michigan | collected 2013-09-23 | reverse complement strand
AACAATCAAATCATGTATGCTGTTGTTATTATGAATCACATGATCAAATTCATAATCATCTAACGCAGTTTCTGACAAGTGGTTATTTGCAGGTACATCTCTTTCAATGCGTAGCATAATACCTCCATGCCTTTTGATAGCTTCAGCCTCATTAGGAAATCTTACATCTGTAATAATCCAATGTGATGAGTCATTATAATCAGCAAATAGAGCATTAACCCACACATTTTCATGTAATGAATCTCTCAATGCTTCTGTACCTATCTTTTGCAATAGAGTACGTACTGACATGGCCTCACCATCTTTGTTCCACTCTTCTGGTAAGTTGGTATTTTTAAACTGCTGGATCTCAAAGTTAATCTTAGGAATACCTGTGAGTATTTCTGCAACTTCTTTAAGCTTACCTGCATATTTTTTAATGTCCCAAGCACCATTAGGATGATGCGTTGCAAATAATAATTGCAACACACCACCCACGGTGTCCTTTCCAGAACCAATCTTTCCTGATACTCCAATCAATCTTGTCATAATTCTTTCTTTTTGCTCCACATTGCATCACGCTTTTCAAGAGTACTTCTTGTAACAGATATATTATACTTCTGCTTTAAGAATCTTCTTAATACTTCAAGTTTATCATGACTTGTTTTGCGCTTCATTATGATGACATATGCATCTTGAATAATATCATTTAGCATGGCTTATAATTTAGAATGACAAAATAACTTCTTCTTCTTCACAAATATCATCTGTTGGATCTGAAAGTAGTACAAGATCATCTTCTTCAGAAGCAATGCTAGGATTTAAATCAAGAAATTCATCAAATAACTCATGTACTTTGATTTGGTAATCAATCCAGTCAGAAGGATGAGCATCTTTCAGTGCAAGGGTGACATGATTATACAACCTCCAAGCACTATTTGGGTCAACTTTGTAATCAAAACTTGGATTTAATAGTTCTTTCTTGATTGTATTCAATTGCATGGTGTTCAAAACTTCACGTTTGAAGAAAAGCTCACCAAGAAGATGATGCTGCTCTATCTCAGAAAGAGTAATGTTTTTCATTTTTTCTTTGTGAAGCACTAATGAATCCCAATACTCACTTGCATTATTAATGTAATCACTGATTACACCTTCTGCTAAAACATCTGCACTTCCTTTGTGCATACGTTTAAATTTGCCAAACTTGTTATTGTTTAACATCATACCATTCATGCAAACTTTAACAAGGCCTCCAAGATTAAATCTGAAGGCAAGTTGTTTATTGTATGAATTAGTAAAGTTTGCTGATAACTCAATGTCTGGATCAGCTTTGTAGTTCATTCTAAATGTGCCCAATGCAATTTGACCATCATTGGTACATCTGTATTCTTCTCCTGTAATAATAAAACCTGCTGTAGTAATCTCGCTTCTTACACGATTGATAACACTTGCATGTGAAATAGGTGTGTAAGTATCTGTTTTCTCTGGTAATGGCGTGGACAAAATTTGTGCATACGCCATCATACCATTCTTTGTTCTTTTCATAACTCTAATTTTAACTGTTGATATTTGTTTTGTGGGATTACTTCTGAGGTTGATTCAATCTTTTTAATCTCATCATAGATCTTGTCCAAATAGTATTTTTCATTAATATCATATTCTTCCCAAGGTTTCTCTTCAGCTCTATTAAAAATTGTTTGAAGTATTGGCCCACTTTCTAATTGAATTTGTCTTCCATCAGGATGACATTTAATAATCTTTGTACCTTTTTTGGATACAAAGTACCTTACAAGTTTCTGAAGCTTTCTCTCATAGAATTCTCCATTTTCAACACCACGCTCTGTAAAGAACCAATCTCCTTTAATTTTAGAACCAGTGCAATAGTCAAATATGTTTCTATTACTTTTAATGTAATCTGCAGGATTAACTCCTTTCACAAAGTATTCATACCAAGCTTTTGGTATAATCAAGTTAGACTTATTCTTATGAAGAGGTAATGCTTCAAATTCAAATCTACCTTTGCACTTTGTTTTGCCATCAGAATAAATAGCAATGTAATTATTTACATCACCAATAATCATTTTCTTATACTCCACAGACTCTAACAAGAGCTGCGTCATATCTTCCCATTCTTTGCAAATCTCAAAGAAAAGCTTTTCATCTTTCTCATCTACAATAAACTCTAGACCATCTGTATTTTGCATCAAAGGTTGTGATGATGGAATCCTTGTAGAAATCATCTCATACAACATTGATAACAGCAACTGACCATTCACAGTTATCTTAAAAGTTAACTCTGGATCATACAAGAAAGAATATCTACTCTTGCTTAGACCATAAGTTGAATTTAGAACAATCTTGAATAGATAGTTTAATGGATTAGACTTATCATATTTCTTTCTCTCTTCAAAGAACCATTCATATAGCTCACAGAAATCATCTTTAGGAATATGTGCTGGTGCCCATCTATTTTTGATAGCAAGATTAGGATAGAAACTAGTCACATCCACACTCAATATCTTTTGGCCAGGTTTGGGCTCATACACTCCTGAAGCAATACAACCATGAATACCACCTAATGCGTAATCAGTAGGAACACCTTTATGCATCATTCTGTATTTAGGACCTTTGCCTCTCTCATCATCTCCTGTATCAAGTATTGCAGTATCCACAACTAATTCTTTGAACCAATTATGTACAGCATTGAACTCAGGAGTTTCAAATTTGATAGATGGTAAGATGATATCACGCAATGGAACTTGTTTGCGATAAGTTCTCATGTCACGTATAGACTTCTTATCCATGTTCAATTTCTGAGAAAGAAAGTGAAGAAAGATTTCTTTAGATATCTTGGGCTCACTTGCAGAAAACAAATTGACATTGTAAGTTTCACTGAGCTTAGCTCTAAGATTAATCTGAGATGCCATTACTTTATTGCCTTTGCTATCCTTCATTGTGAAGATTGCTTTGGTAGACCTAACATCATTAATACAATAGTTAACTATCATATCTAATGTGTCTTTGTCTGTAACACTTCTATAATGTGGATGAGGCATTTCTTCTACATTGTACCAATCCATGCTGAATTGTGTCCACTTCAAAGATGTACGTTTGGCATTGCTATCCCAGTGATTCAATTTATAAATATCAACACAGCGTATAGAGAGTTTGAATTCTGGATAATCTAAAAACTCACCACTGTCAGACTTGTTAATTACACGTTGTGCATATTCATAAATGTGTTGCGCTAATTCTTCACCTTCAGCATCCATATCTAAAAATGCTTCCTTATGGGCTAGGACAAATTCTGTAATTTGAGAGTCAAACGCTAAATTGTTATAACCCAAATGCCAGTCTTTAGCAGCTTTAGACTCTTGAAGAAAGTGAACAAAGTCAACAGCATCATTCTGATGCTTGCCAATAACAAAAACCTGTTTGTCATCACTTGTATAAGATTCAAATACAGCAACAAAACAGTTGACAATGGTCTCGTAGTCCATCACCCAGAACTCACGTTCTCTCATACTATTTATTTTACTGATTCTTTCAAAAGTTTCAACGCTGTTTTAGTGTCATTTGCTGCAAATGTTTCAATGAATGCTTTGATATCAGCCATATCTTCAAGATAGTACTCATAGTAAGCTTTCATGATAACACGTTGCTCTTGCCATCCTTGTTCTCCATTTGCACGTTTAGCTGGAATAACATCACCACGCTCACTGATTCTTGGCATCATAAGTGGCTTCTCTTTTTGATCTTTTGATACAACAGCAAGAACTGCTTGCTCAGGATCAAAGATTACTTCATTGTAAGGACAATCAAGTGTCATTGGCATCATGCGAAATGTTTCTTTATCATTCCACTTTGCTGAATAAATCATCATGTTTTTCATATAGATATTAATTAAAGGTTACAATTTAAATGTTTCTTTTTCTTCGTTGTACTTGTCACAAAGTTCTCCAACTTCTTGGAGTATTTTCACATCTACCTCTAGTATTTCAGCATATTGCTTAAAGTACTTTTTAGGAAAGATGTATGATTCAATATATACCCACTCTGCGGTATGTATCCCATAGTAATCAGATAAAAATCTTTTACCATTAGATGAGAATTTGGAGTATGCACCTACAACAAACAAGTCATAGTCATACGCCATAGTATTCATGTCAAAAATATAAGCCACTTTATTATCACAAAGTGGAACTACATAGTCAAGCATGCTATGTCCAAGCAGCCTGTGTTTTTCAAAGTCTTTCCATTGATCTGTATCTTCTTTTAGATACACACACACCAATTTTCTAGCTTCTTTTGGAAACTCCTCAGGCCAGTGAAGATATACTTGCACTGGCTTAGGATCTTTGGTACGCTTGAATCCAAGCATTGGATACAGAAAGGTATAGGACTTTTGAAAATACTTATTATACAAGTCTTTTATCATATTTCAAGCTCATTATTATTTACAATAAAGCTATATGGAAGGTCAAATGATCTTGATTCAAAATGATATTGAGCTTCATTTAGCAACTTGTCAGTACTCTCTTCCCATTTTAATAATGTTTCATCAGAAACTTTAATGGGGGCAATTTGCATAAAAGGATCTACAACTATGAATCTGAATTCCATTTTGAAGTCTGCGTATTCTGGTTTGCTTAAATACACATGTTCAACTAGTTTCTTATACATAGCAGCTTGTATCCAGTATTTGAAATATTCAATGCTATCAACAAATTGAGAAATTGACTTACCTGTTTTCTTTAAGTCATTTACTCTAATTATCTTGTTAGCTTTGTCAATTACAAGGTTGTCAATGATGCCACGTATTCCAAATGGCTTTGTTTCTTGAAACTTTACAAGCATAATCTCATTCTCTTTAACTAATGGAGAAAATGAATCTGCAAAAAAGCCCATGACATCCATCACATTTGATGTACTTTGGATTTTCTCTACAACTGATTTACAAAAGTCATAGACATCTTGGTCAATAACAGTGCGACCTTCAGCTTTGATAAGATAATCCCAATAGTTGTGATGCTTTAGGGTAATCATCTTCTCAAGTCTTTGCCCATCAGTTTTCAATGACTGATATAAATTGACATCTTTCAACACATCAAGAATAGCATCTTGAAATTCATCAAGGTTTTCACGTGTGTCTCCTTCTTTTTTCAATTCTTTGTAATGATTGAACACAGTGTGAAGCACTGCGCGTGGATTATCACTTGGTAAATCAGATACTCCAATTACAAAGTTGTTGTCAAATTCTTCAGGGTTTAATAGTAAACAGTGAATCAATGACCCTTCAGTCATATTTTTATCATATACATCCTCTTTTTGACCTAGGACATAGTGCTTATAAAAAGCAGCAGGACTGAAAGCTAACTTGCTTAATCCTGAATAAGACATTAAAAAATGTTTGTCAAAAAACTCTTGTTCCTTCTGAATACGTTCAGAAAGAGGAATGTTAGCTACAAATTTTCCCATAAACTTTAGTTACAATTTTCTATGTCTGAAGGAAAGTACTTACCTAAAATGTTACCATTATAGCTATTGCTAGTTAACACATCATTTTTAAACTGATGTGCAATCTCACAGTAACCAAGATACTTTTTAGAACAGCATACCTCCAGTATTTCACGCTGATAAAACTTATCACCAGCAATTGATCGCTCTTCATTGAGCTCTACACAAGATCCATAGTAGGATTTCCAATTAGATTCTTTTACAACACGTTTGAAAGTCTTTCTAGTCTTTGTTTGTGTCTTTTCTCTGTTGGATATTTTGGTCTTGCGTTCACTGTACAAATTCTTTTTTCCAATATAGAATCTTCCAGTAACTGTGTTGGTTATTCTGTATACAAAACCAACAGCTTCTTCATGGTTTGGGAGATCTTCAATGCATAGGATCTCCTTACCCAAACCACCATGTGGTTTGTAAATCCAGTTGTTCATAAATTTTGATGTTTGTACAAACTTATGGATTTTTTTTGACATATTTTTCAATTGCTCTTTGAAGTTTAGGATAGAAATCATAGAGTGCAACTTCCTTACCATGATGCTTAATGATATCACTGATATCTTTTTCTCTTGGTAAATAAATGAAGGGCAAATCATATGTTTCTTCATAATATTTCATGGACGCAATACCTGCTGTATCACTATCCATACACACAATTACATGTGCATAAAGCAGTTTGAAATGATCTATATCCTCTCTCTTTAGTTTTGCAGTCTCACTTGAAGGTGCAACACAATCAACAGTTAATCCTAAACTTTTTATACTCATTAAATCTTTCAGAGATGAGGTTATGATTAATGTATCATGACCTTCTAATTGATCTTCACCCTGGAGGTAACTATCAAATGTGAAAAATTTAGAGTTCTTGTTTTTAGGATTATAAATCTTATAGATGTTATCGCCAGTAAAATAAGCGTAAGTCAATTCGCTTGAGTAGTCAAAAGATTTAATGACCTGACCTGTCTCTGTGTCAATCTGAGCTGCTGTATAACCTGCAATAGGAAAGACTCTATACTTTTCTAGCATACTACTTCCTATATTATACTTTAACCAGAACTCTGCATCATTTGTATTCCAAGCTCTTATGATGTAATCCTTTACAGTCCACTTGTAATTAGTAACTTCTATCTTTGGTTCTTCGTAAACTCCTGTCTCACAAAATCTATAATAATCCTCTTGTATTTTATTACAAGCATCCTCATGAGATATGTTAAACATTTCTTTTACAAAGCTGACAGCATTACCAAACTTGCCAGTTGAATGGCATTTAAACATGTAGCATTGAAAGTATTTATCATAGTAAATGAACATAGATGGCGTCTTGTCAGTAGGATTGAATATACTTTTAATCCTTATGCTTTTGCCATTTAAGTCTGAAGACAAGTTCAAATAATACCTGAAAATCCAAGACACAGGAATGTCATCAATCCCTCCTTTAAATTTTCTACTTGCAAACATTTCACAAATCTATAAAAAGAAAAGGGGTAAACAAAATGCCTACCCCTATCCTATCGTTTAATTAAATCCTATCCAAATGGTAAATCTAAATCACTTGAAGATTCTCCTGGTTTTGGAAAATCATCCATGATTGTAGACTCAGCAGATGTAGCTTTTGGTTCAAAAGAATCTACTGTTTCAGCAGGAGCTACTTCCTTCTCTTTTGCTTTAACAATATGAGTTTCAGCATTGAACTCAATAAAGTTATGAGGTTTTCTGTCATCATTTTCTAATGCAGAGAATGGAAATAGATTCTTGCGAGGCTGCGCTTTAGGGAAGAACAATCTGTAATTAGGATTTGTATATCCTTCATTAAAGTACTCAGAACCACCAATAGTAAAGTGACCCCACAACTCTGGATCAATTAAGAACTTGCGTACTTCCATTACATAATCTTCAATGGTATCAGCTTCTACACCTTTCTCATTCATTTTGGCAAGTACACCCATTTGTTTTGCAAGGTTGTTAACCCAGTTGTAGATTTGGTTATCTCTTTGGATAACTTTTCCTTCATAAGTATATGTACTAAAAGGCCATTCTCCTGATTTGATGCTACCAATTTGACCTCTGTACTTACCAAGTGCAGGATTGTTTTTGTCAACAGCGATACCTTCAAAGTCATCACCACGATCTACACCTTCTAACTTAACATTTACAAAATACGCTTCTTTATTGTATGGTGGTGCGTCCAATGTAAGGTCTACTACTCTACAGTAGTGAGTACCTGGTGTTAAGATTTTTGGAGTTCCACTACCTGCTGTTTCTTTAAAATTGCTTGATTTAAACATAGCTCTACTTTTTAAAAATTAATCAATATAAACTTTATTCCAGTGTGTAATAATGCCTTTGCCATCTTCTGCTGGTTCAGAGATAACAATTTCTTGGTTTCTTAAGTGCTCAGGTCTTGCACCACAAGCGATTTCGTCAGTTGTCATGAAGCTTAATACATTCTTCTTGCCCTTTCTATAGATGTATCCAATAGCATCAGAATTAGAAGTGGTAATGCGTTTAAGCTTACCAGTCAAATCCAAATCCAATGAGTTGAACTCTGCGCCATTCTTCTCAAGAAGAGTGTCTTTAATGTGACCTACAAAGATGACATGAGGTGCCAATGTCTTCACATAGTTAAGAACTTTCTCAAAAGCTTGGCGTAGCCATGGATAACCTGCACCATTTGGCATATTCAAGATAGTGCCATATTGTGCTTTGTGTTTTGTAAACCATTCTTTACCCATTAAGCTTTTAGAATACAACTCTTCTGCATAAGGAACACAGATAGTTTCCAATGCTGTAATTGTATCTAAAGCAATGTATTTGTATGGTTTACCTGCATCAATGATCATGTTACCAATAGTAACAATATCAGCTACAGATTTTGCCTTTAGTTTTAAGGCATCAACATAATCACTACCATCTTCCAAGTCAATGATGAGACAGTTGTCAAGAGTTGATAACAACGTAGTTTTACCTACTTTAGGTTTACTGAAAATTACAAGATTCTTAGGACTCTTTGCTTCAGCTTTCACTTTTGCCATAGGGAGAACAAACCCTCCTGGTGCTTTTACTTCATCTTTTGCTGCCATGCTAATCCTTCTTTAATTAAATCATTTAACCATTTTTTGTTTGAGAGTGGTACATTGTTTTCAATGCAATAGTGATCACGTAGAGTCATTGCACTCATATGTGTATCTTCTTTCTCAGAAAACATTCCTGTAAACTCTTCTTCTTTTTCTTCCTCCATCATAAATGGAGTTTTTTCTATAACCTCTGCATATGCAGCTGTAACTGGCGTACTATTTACAAGTTCCAAGTCAGAAAGCTTTACAGCATAAGTAATTGTTTCAGGAGATGTCTCTACTTCAACATACTTATTGTGATTCAACTTCCAGTTAGGATTGTTTGTAAGCCTGTACAGCTTTCTATTTGCGCGATCATAGTGTTCTTGATCCCAGTCAAAGCATTCTACATAGAAATCTTGACCACATGATAACTCACTAGGCCAAAATCTAACACATGGATGACGCTCTTCTCCAAATTCTTTACCATTGTAACAGAGTTTTGCACCAAACTTTGGACTGGAGATGCCCATGTTGGTAAAAAGAGTTTGCCAAAAGGGACTATACTTTGCAGTAAGCTCTTTGACATTCATGTTCTTTTTTGGCTCTGAGGTACCTTTAAAATTACTCATCTGTAAAATTTTAATTAATACTACGTGCTTTTAAAAGCTTCCTTCACAGGTTCATCTGCTTCAACAACAGACATTGTTGCGTAATCTGCCTTATACCATTGAATACTTGTCCCTCCAAACCTGTTTTTGAGAACATGCATCGCCAGTAAAAATTTGTCACCTGGACCAATGACATACTTCTGAGGCCCATACCTATTTATATTATACTTGGCTGGCCTATTGTATGCTACCATTACGTCTGCGCATTGTAAGAGATAGTCGCTTCCAAAGACATCTGCCTCTGTTGGAAAATTCTCCAACTTACCTGGCTTTTGTCTTTCAGCATTGTCAATTTCTCTATTTAACTGAGTAAGAATAATAAATGTAACAGGTAATTTATTCTTCAACTCAGTCAGCATTGTGGCAAGATTTTGCAATGTTAACTGCTTGTTGTTTTCAGATGCATTCTGACGTACCAATAGTGTGTGATCTAATGTCACAACCATTGGCTTTTTAAATTCAGCATAGAAGGATTTTATTGCGTCAGCCATTTGTACAACTGTCATTGATCTATCAATAACGTACTCTTGGCGTCCCTTTTGACCACTTACATATGCTGAAAGTTTTTGATGATCCACTTTAGATAATGGAGGCATTCCATCATCCTCTGCAGATTGTAAATACCTAATGTCTAAATTATTAGAAGCTGATAACTCTCTGACACCCATGTTTCTTCCAAGCATTTCAAACTGGAAGTGTAGTATCATAAAGTCTTGATCTTTGTTCATCTCTTGTAAGGAACGCGTCAAAGATGCAGCTACTAATGTTTTACCAACACCAGGGCGTGCTGCTAATACATACAAAGATTGCCATTCTACTCCATTGAGACCAATAGAGTTGAAAGCTTCCCATGATGTTTTAAGAGACTTGATTTCTTTTCTGGCGCGCTTTTCTATATACTGCAAACTTTCCTCAAGAATGTCACTGTATTTGCGCCAGGGTTTTGCAGAAGAACTAGCTCCTGCAGTCTCTGGTGGTTTGAACATAAAATTAAATTTTTGATAAACAAATATACAAAAAAACAGCGTACATTAGAACTACTACCACAAGATTTTTGTGTAATCATTATCCTCTAACTTCTCATTGATCTTGTTAAAGATATCATTACAATCCCATTGTTTTTCCTTTGCATATGCAGCAGATGCTGGGTGACTTGCTCTAAGAATTACCTGACTATCATCAAGTAAATCTTCTAATTCTTGCGCTTTTTTGCCAAAAAATGCCCAGATAATAGGTTTTTGAGCGATTAAGGATCTAGAATTTAACATATCAATAAGATATTTGATAAATGGATCCCACAATGCAAAGTGCTTACCTATCTTTCCAACCTCTGTAGTCAATGAGGTATTCAACATTAAGATGCCTTGTCTACTCCATTCAACAAGGTCAGCAGTTAACTCTTTAGGGTCAACGCTATTATCGTATACTGTTCTTGCAATTGCACCATGTATATAGCGCAGTGATGCTTCTTTCTTGCCAGTGTTGCCACAGCTAAATGCAATGCCATCTGCTACTCCAAGTTGTGGATAAGGGTCTTGCCCTACAACAACTACTTTAAGTTTATCAATTGGACATTCCATAAATGCTCTGAAGACTAATCTAAGTGGTGGCGTAAAACGCACATCTTCACTTACCATGTTTTCCAGAGCTTTAATAATGTTTACAAAGTCTTCAGAAAACAAAAAACCTTTTAGCAAATCATGCCATCCAGTATTTGAGTCTTTCAACATTTTGTACATCTTTTCTGCATATGCATTAGCATCAGGATGTTGTGTTGTATTTTCCATAAGTTTTAATATCTTTGAATAAAATAATCAATATGTCAGATGAAATTGTAAAATCATATCTTCCATCAGGACCTGATGAGCAAACCATTGATGTGATCAAAGAAGATGCTATTGTATCTATAAAAATGAGTACAGGTTTTTACAAGCGTGTGCAGCAGGTTATTGGATTTATCATGGATGGTAAAAAAGTTCCAGATATTCAAGATGCTCACAGAGCTATTGCTGAACGCAGAGTAAGTGAACCATGGGTATATCACTATGAAACAATGCTAATTCTTTGTAGAGAGTTTGAAAAAGAGGCTCAAGAAGGAGGATTTGTTGAACAAATGACCATTGCTGAAGCACGCCAAGCTATGGAAGAAGCTGAAAAGCGTACAGAAGAATAGTTAGTACAAGTAAATTCCTAGGTCATGGCCTAGCTCTATACAAACTTCTATTGCTTTTGACATCTCTTGTTTAGTACAATCTGCAAAACTCTTAAATGGTGATGATGTAGAACCAATTGTAGCAGGGTCATATAGCCCTGCTCTTTCTTTTACAATAAGTTTGATTTCATCATTTGTATGACCAGTAGAGTTTGCAATCTCTCTTATCAATGCATGTGCTTTAGCAAGTTGACCTGCTGTTTTATTGTCACTATCTTCAAGAACAGTAAGATATGCTTCTATCTCTTGTCCTTTCTTGGCACCCATGTTAAATAACTTGAGTTTCCCTGCATCTTCTGGAGAAGCAGGGATAATCTCAGTGCCATTAATTATAACTTTGATGGTTATGTTATGCATATAGCTTAAGTTTATGCGTGAATCATAGGTTCTGTGTAAACAATTTTCTCAGAATCTATATCTTTTAAAGCTTCAGATACCCAGTCCATATCAACAGTATCTTTATACGCCAAGATATGAATGGTAGCTTTGTCTTTAGGATTTAACCTGAGCAAACGTCCAATACGCTGACTACTTTGACGCTCATTACTATAAGAGTGTAAGATGATACCTACTTTTAAGTTAGGTATGTTTACACCCTCATTAAGTTGTTGTACACAACTTAGCTTTGTAATTGCGCCATTCTTGAAGTTGTCAAGATTACCAGCACTATCAGGGTTCTTACTATGATAACTGTCAGCACACACCCAGTCTGCTTGTTCTGTTGTATTACAAAATACAATGCACTTCTCATCAATCATATCTAACAATTGCTTTGCATATCTTTCTTTTGTAGGAAAAGACATTAAAGCTTTCATTCTCAAGATGCGCTTCATTTGCAAATCTTTAGGAGATAACATTCTTGATAGTTGATCAGACCAATACGCATATGCTTTCTGCTCACTATTCATAAAGAATGTACCATCTTTTTTCTTTACACGTAATGTGCGCTCATGACTTAATGGTAATACATGAACTACAATCTTGTAATCATTTAAGATTTCATCATCTACAGCTGTATCAGTGATGTAAGTGTACTGAATTGGACAGTATTGATTTACCATACGTCCTTTCTCATACGCCTTGTTTCTAGGTGGTGTACCTGTAAGACCAAGTATTTTACCTGGAAACGTGGCCAACCAGTAATCATGAGTAAACTTTAAACTATGACACTCATCTAATATAATAGCGTCATAGTCTTGATCAGCTTTTATCAGTGATCTGTATGTTGTAAATTCTAAATGTGGTATTAAATGAGTCAAGCCATGTTTTACACATTCATCTTTCCAACTGTCATAGATACTCACCTTAGGTGCTACAATTAAATACTTCTTGAACATACATGTGTGATGAATGCTATCAAGAAACTTTAATCCTATTAGTGTTTTACCAACACCCATGGATATACCTAAACCAGATTTACGCTTCCCCTTTATTGCCTTTAAAGCTTCTTCTTGGATTGTTTCGCGGTTTTTCATATTTGTTATATCTCTCTGGTACTACTTTATACATTTGAGTTTCACCATTTTCAGATACTTTGTTTCCTTTTTCTTGAAGCATCTTTACTTTGTCCACCCAATAGATATTTAATAGTACTCTGTTAAAAAATCTAACTATTGCATTTGGTTTTTTAGCTGACCATAACAATAATCCTTTTTCGTTTCTTGCATCCTGCTTGGAGTGTGCTCCTATGATGAAATAGCCAATAAATTTTTTCATGTTTCACTAATGTTTTGTATGTGATAAGTTCATTTCTCTTGCCTCTTTTGGGTGTGTTTCTACCCATTGATGGCAAGCTAAGCATAAAGGTATCCAAGTTTTCTTATCTAGATAATATAAACCTCTACCTCTGGTATGATGCACTGTAAGATTTTCTTTAAATTGTCCCATGCATCCAGGCAATTTTGCTCTACATGTAGAGTTCTCAGGTAAGTTTAAAAACTCCTTTCGCATCTTGCTGTATAACACATCAAGAATGTCTTTTTTGTCAGATTTAGGTTTGATTGGCTTTTTGGAAGATGGAAGTTTAGTTACTTCTTTTGAATACCAGCAGTCTTTGCAGTATTTGTTTCCTTCAAAATTCTTCCAGATGACTTTTTCTGTGTTGCAACCTGCACACATTTTTAACTTTACTTGCATTTAACTATGTTTTGCAAGTCTTTTAGATCTCTATGTTGTCAATGTCAATGAAATCACTGTCAGTTAGTTTTTCTATTTCAGATATGTCTGTAAGATCAGGCTCATGCTCTTGAATATAATAATCATCATTGTCGCGTGATGCTTTGTGTGGACCATAATACAATACGCTTATTGCAAATGGGTCATTCACTTCTTCACCCCATGTTGATGCTTCTATTTCTTTCAACAATCTGTTCCATTCTGTATCAGACATCTCTGTATACTGCTCTACTGTCAGCTCAATACATTTACCATTTGGTAATTGGTATAACATATTAGCAAACTTTAAAGAACTAATTTAAAAAAACTTCTGAAAAAGACTTTTACCAAAGATAATAAAATAAAAAATATTCAGCACTATATGGCTAATCAAAGTTTGCCTGCTTGTAAAAGTTTTGAATAAAATCCTCTAATTCCATTTTTACATCATCAACTCCTGAACCATAACTACTTATGCTAATAGTTTGGTTGGTTGTATCTATGCTGATTAAAAGATTTACATCAACATACAATTGTGTGCCAATACCATAACCAAATTCACTATTCCATTGGTCTTTTGGTATGATGCCACACACAATCATTCTTGTCAAATAATCAGGATCATCCCATCTCTTTCTTCTTGAAAGAACTTCATGAACTTCTGCTACCAATTTAGCTGCTGAGGTATGTGTATAGATATATACTCTACCATATGGACTTATTACTTCAATTTGCCCACTTGTGTGATTTACTTGTTCCATGGTGATTTAAATATAAAAAGACATATTTGTAACCATGTTATATGCAATGTGATTCTGTACTTGTATGGAAATATCATAGGCATTTTCTGCACAGTTATTCCTGCGCCAAATTGTCTATCATATATCTCAAATGACATCTTCATTTTCCAGTACTTCCAAAACCTCCAGCGCCACGTTCAGTGCTTGATAACTCATCAACTTCAGTGACTTGCACAAATGGTAATTCTACAATTACTAATTGACCAACTCTATCGCCAATGTCATATACATCACCTTCTTCAAGGTATCTGAATTTAAGCATGACTGGTCCTCTGTAACCTGAGTCAATAACACCAACACAGTTTGCTAAACTCAATGTTGTCTTACTTACAGAACTTCTGGGAAACAATAATCCAACAAAGCCATTTGGAATCTCCATGGCTAATCCTGTATCATAAGTGACCATTGTATTGTTTTCATTCCACGTTTCGCTTACTGCTACTAAGTCCATTCCTGCATCACCTTCTTTTGCATATTGTGGGATCACTGCATCTGGGTGAAGTTTCTTGATTTTTACATTTATATTACTTCGCATATAACAAAGATAAAAAAATTTACAAATTTTAAATCAATCTATACAAATACTGATATCTTTGTATGACTTTGATTTCTCGTTGTTCATAGTGAAATTAAATTTTTGATGGTTAATAGCAAGAAAGGGGGCCTCAACCCCCTTTTTTGTTACCTACTAGTCAAAGATATAACTCACAGTATTAGTAAAAGGATTAAACTCCATTTGATTAGTCTTATAGTAAGTTCCTTTCTCTAATACAATTTTGTCATGTTCATCATGTGTAATTACTGCTGTACTTTCAACAGTAAATTTTATGATTTGTCCATCTTCTGAGATGTTTGCAACTTCAATATTCTTATCTGAAGTCATAATGTGCTTTTCAGGATCACCACCTGGTGTTAACTGTATCATGTTGCTGCTACTAATAAATTAATGTACTCTTCTTTTGTCAAACCTGGTCTTCTGCTATTTACAATTGGGCGACTTGCTTCAGATGCTTTTGCAACAATCACATCACCTTGTCTGTAAATACATTCAGGATTTGTTATTGGTAATTGTACTGTCCAAGCAATTGCTGCAAGCGCATCACCTGTTTCACCTATGTTGCGAGGGACATATATCCAATACTCACGCCCTGTTGTTGAACACCAACAACGTACTGCGTAAATATCAGCATTAGCTCTACGCCATTCCATTGGTTCATCAGGAAACAACTTGTCACCTTTAATTTTATAGAGCATATACTTGTCATTGATTTGATACTTGAATGGTTTGTTTTTCTCATCCCATCTTGTACCATGCTTGACAAGAGTTTTCTCATGAATAAGTTCAGGTTCTAACTTTGCAAACAATTCTTCAACACCAATTGCTTTAAACAGCAACCTTCTAACTTCCAAGTTAGTTTCAGAAAATGCTTCATTTACAGTAGCAGGAACTGTTTCGTCCCATTTAGCTTTTACATCTGCAGCAAATTGCACTACCTCAGGATGAGGCTTTTTAGGTGCAATCACATCATTGTAAAAATTGTCATACTCTTTGTATTGAGTTTTCCATACTTTCATTCCTACCTCTTCTGACATAGAAATGTTTTCTATTCTATACTGTCTCATACTTCTGTGTCTCTTAACATTTCAAGTAAATCAGTTAATGAAATTGATACAGCTGTGTCAGTATCATTTTGAGTGATGTACTCTAACTCCTGTATTTTAAATACATAGTTGTCTGGATCAGTTGCAGATGCTTCTTCAATTTCTTGTTCATCATATCTAACAGTCTGATATCCAGATCTTTCAACACTTGGAAGTTCTTCATCAAAAGCTTTTTCAATCTTTTCTACTAAAGATTTTTCTAAATCACTTACTAATGCTACAAGCTCTTCATTGATAAATCCATTGCGAGTATTTGCACTAATTGTAACGTTGCCTTCTTCAATAACATTCTCTAATTCAACTCTCAATACTTCAAAGTAATACTTTTTAGGTATTGTAAATTCAATAGGAGTTTGCAATTCATGAGTGCGATATTCTTCTTCAGAATACCAATCTACTCCATCAAATGATTTGCTTTCTGGATCATAGGTTGCAGAACCATTTGCACTGTATTCTCCTGCCCAACTTCCATAGTCAAGCTCATCATGCATTTTGTCTACAAGATACTCAGCTTCAGGTTCAGTACATGATTCTCCATCTATTGTAAAGTAAACCCATCCTGAATCTCCTCCACCTTCCCAGTTAATGGCAAGTTCTTCTCCATTTTCAGCGTGTTTGTCACACCAATTAATAATGTCTTGTATGTTCATGACCTTCTTTTTTTACGTAATCAGATTTATCTTCTTTAATTTGTTTAAGAACATTACGTCCTTCACCTGGTTTGTACATCCAACCAGTAATTGTCATGTTGTCAAGATAATCCTTGATAGTAGGAATAAATCCTAAATCTTCTATACAATGTTGCTCTCCAATAACTCTTGTTGGTACTTTTTTACCATCAGAGTTTACAATGTATACGCCAAATTCCTTCTCGCACCAGAAAATACCTTCTGTATGGTGGCGTAATGCTCTATGACGCATGTCTGGATAATGCATCTTTGTTTCGTCAAACCAATTATGAATTGGTAAATAATCTTCTGGCACTCCTCCATGCTTTTTTGCAGAGGAAATGCTGTGATGTAATGGATGTGACATTTGATTAGTTTTTAGGAACTCTTCTCATTTTTTCTTTGATTTCTTTTTCAAGAAACCCATAAAATTCTAAAGTAATGTTAATCCTTTCAGGATTATTTCTACTCTTTTTATATTTTATGTTGTACAACCATCCTCTTGGAAACCATACAAGATTTTTTTCCTTTGTAGTTTCTTTGTATTGAACAAGAATAGCTCTTTCTGTTTGTTTTACTATTGCATGAATAGGTACAGTAATTATAAATTTTGGTTGAAAATATCTCATTCTTCAGCAGATTTATAGTATGGTTCATCATCATAGTATGGTTCATCATCAACATCTTGTTCTCTTAATAATTTACCATCTGATTCATGAATTTCCCTGACTTTTCCAGGACTATATGGTTTTATTACGCCATGTCTATGATAATACTCAACTCTCTCTAGTTTGTGTAACAAACGCTTATCAGGTGATAAATAATCAGAGATCCAATAATCTTCATTGCGTACCTTTCTCCAGTCTTCTGGAGAGAAATTCATTGTCAAATGGTGGAACTGATCTTGTAGGCGCTTACTATTTGTCCCCATTTTCTGGTTCAGATTGCTCTACTTCTGGCTCAGCATTAAGCTTTAAGTCATCAATAGCAAATTGAATTGCCATATGCACAAGTTTACTTACAGTACTCCACAAGTTGTGCTCTACTGGTTTGCCAGCTCTTCCTACTTCAAATGAGAAAGAACTCATCATGTCACCTGGAATTACCTCAAAGGTTTTGTTCTTCTCATCAACAGATAATTTTACAGTAGCTGTTTTTGTTTCGCCATTGTTTGCAATGTAGTCATCTGTCAAAACATACATTTTCTTTGTGATGTTAATGTTCATGGTTATTGTATTAAATCAAAAAAGTTTTCAGTTATGTAATCTTCAGCCACATCAATAAGTGGTGGCTCATCATCAGTCCACTCTATGGATTTGATGGATGTAGTCTTACTTTCATAATCAGTTTGAACTTCTACTATAAAGTCAAAATCTCTAATCTGTGCCTCATCATCTGTCTCAGAAATATCAGTAGTGAAAGTACCATTGTACATTTCAATTTTTAGAAGACACTTCTTGTTAATCTTTAATTGTCCCATTGTGTTGATTATAAAAACATTTGTTCAAATATTTCAATTGCGCATTTTCTTGACCATGCTGCTTGATTAGCATTATTTTCAAATAAAAAACCAGCAGTGTGCATTGCTCGCTCCATGATATGTGCCATGACTATATAATCAGGACCATCACACTCATTAAGGTCAATGACAATTGCTGGTTTATCTATCCAATGCATTT
>Ga0181352_1000413_pt1 | contig 18404 bp, 15 predicted proteins | sample Fa13VDMLBSN_FD_130103 | JGI IMG/M metagenome (GOLD analysis project Ga0181352, IMG submission 130103) | Freshwater viral communities from Lake Michigan, USA - Fa13.VD.MLB.S.N | ecosystem: Environmental > Aquatic > Freshwater > Lake | place: USA: Michigan | collected 2013-09-23 | reverse complement strand
CCACCGATACCGGCATTTCCATACCGCTACCTCAACGCCCAAATCAGCCCTGTGGACGGTCAGACCGCAGTCAGCCTTCGCCCACCATGCCATCGATCCCGCGATGCTCATGCCATCAGGACGGGGCAAATCGCTGCCTGTGCGGCTAACCTTGGAGGGGTGAGCCACGAACCAGACGTGAACGCCGAACGCCTTGGCGAACGCCTGAACACGGGTCAGCATATCGCTGATCGCACCGGTCTCAGAGTCACCCCGGTTCTTCATGTCGATGTAGTTGTAGGGGTCGATGACCATGCCACGGATACCCAGTCGGGCAACCGCTGCCTGTGCGCGGTCGAGGATCGATTCGATGGTCGCAGGTTCAACAGTCTCGGAGTCCATGAACAGGAAGTGATCAGTGACCCATTTAAACGCCCTGTTCTTTTCCTCGTCGTTCATCCGGTGTGATCCCTCGAAGAACCGCTTGCCCTCGGCTATCTCCATGAAGCGGGTGATGTGGACTTCAGGCTGGTTCTCGAAAGAGCAGACGGCGAACTTCCAGTCGTGCTGCTTGGCAAGGTTGACCATCAACTGATCAACGAAATTGGATTTGCCGTTGGAGGGGTAGCCAGTGACTACGGTCAACTGCCCGGGTGCTACGGTGTAAATCTGGTCGAGTGTTGTGTACCCCGTTGAAACGCCTTTACCCGTTCCCTTTGTCCACAGGTCGTTGACCCGGTCGAAGAACTTAGAGGCTGAACTCAAACCCTCAACTGGATATGGCTCGGCAGCATCGATGATCTTCTTGACCGTCTCCTGCCCATCCTCCAGCAGCACCTCGTTTAAATCCTTCCTGTCGAACTTGGTCAGGCGACACTTGTGCTTGCCTATGCGTCTTGCCAACTCCTCTGCCAATGCTTGCCCGGGAGAGTCATTGTCTGTGGCGATGATGATGTAGGGAGCCTTTGAAAGAATCTCGTGTGCGTTCCAAACGAAAGAGAACTTCTTGTCTTCACTGGCAGTCACTTTGCCATCAACAACTTTCATCGGCGCACCAGAGGGGACAGAGACAACGTTCTCGATGCCACACTCGATGCACGTTAACGCATCGATCTCACCCTCAACAATCACAATCGGTTTGTCTGGAACTACCTGATCGATACCGAAGAAGTCATGCGCACCACCAGCGTCCTGCGTGAAGTCTTTGTCTTCGATGCTTCGATACTTTGCGGAAGTGATGGAGCCATTGCGGTAGTACGGGAAGCCAATCGCTGGAGCGTTCCTGCCAAGTCGTTGAAACCATTTCTCGGCAGCAAACAACTTCATCTTGTCTGTGGTCTCTCTGCTGATACCACGTTTCAACAGGAAGTCGTAGTGTGCGTCCTCAAGGGAGGACTGCGTGATGTTTGGTTTAGGGACGACAGACAATTTTCTCTCCACATAGTGTGTTCTTTTTTGGAATGGCACATTACCGCTTTCACCGCAGTGATGACAGTGGTAGACCCACGCATCATCCTTGCGAGTAATGACCATCTCTTTTAGGTTGTGCTTACGGCGTTGCGGTGAGCAACTGGGACACGCTACACGTTCGGTGTCATCGACGTGCAGGGCGAATACGAATGCTTGAACTTCGTTCAATTGGATTAGCCTCCGATTGTTTTACTTGTTGTCGCTCTTATTCTTTGACCGTGAGCGCAACCTCAAATTTCCAGCAACGGTCTTGCCACCTTTTCTTATGGGCTTGACGTGATCAATGTCTTTTCCTTTTCGATCAACACCATTCTTGTCGTATAGCCGTCTTGCCTTTTGACGCTCAAGGAAGCCTTCAACGTCACCACGTTTTTTCTGTAACTCGTACTCGTGTTTGTAGTCTCGCTTCCTTGTCGCCATATCATCCTCTCAATCAAACAGATCACTGCGCAGTAAGCAGCCCTTGATTGCTTCTGCTGGTGTTCTGCCTGTTGCGAAGCGTCTGCCGAATACAGCGACAAAACTATCACCGTAATCAGCGATGTCAACTGTGAGTTTCCACTCAAATGCTTGCGGATACGTCATGCACTTCGCGAAGTACGCAACGATCTCGTTGTCATCATCTGGTGGTGGACACAAATCAAGAATGTCTTCAAGACATTCGTAGTCTGTTCTGCTTGGATACTCTTCCATGTTTAGCCTCTGTATATACCTTGACTCTGTTCTGCCCTTGGGAAGGGCAGACCTCGCCTTATCCTTGGTCTGCCTTCACAACTGCCCCTCGGAGCCGGTTGACCCGCCAGCCTTTTCGATTCAGGGTGCTGGCTTCGCCGCCCTGTGTCCCGTTTCAAATCTATCCCGTGGTTGGACTATTCACACTTGCGCCCACCGTTGACCGTCACGCAAGCAGGGAACCAGTTTACAGCGACAGAATGTTTTTTTACAAGCCATAAAAAAATTTATGGTGAAAAAAAAGAGCGACTGCGTTTAAACAATCGCTCAAGCCTGATGGCAACTGCGCCCGGGAGGAGAGCCACGGGCAATTCATTCTCTCGCATTGGTGTGGTGTGTCAATCGAGAACAAAGTGCGAACAACGCTTGACAAGGCAAGTTGGAGTTGTGACAATCACTGCATTCCTTCGTGATTAGCCTCCGAGCGGATACCACTACCGGTGGGGTAAAGGGACTCTTCGTGAGTCCCTTTATTTTTTGTGCAGTGGTTCAACACGAATCTCGCACCGTGGCTTCAGTGGGTCGAGCGCCCAGTAGATGTGCTTCTCCTTCACCTGCCTGTCGTTCTTGTAGGCAACGTCCTGCAACAGATCAAGGATCAGGCTCTCGTCCAGATCAGGGCGGCGGCTGGCATACCAGATCGTGATGTACACGCAGACATCACCTTCGATCAAGGTGTGCAACTTGCTCACCTTGGCTTGCAGTTTAAACGCAGAGGCATACGACAACGCCTTTGCAGACTTGATCAGCCGAGGCGATCCACCAATCGTCACCATCTTCCTGCTGTTTGCTTTTGATGCTGGCTCACCAAGAATTGTGAATGCAAGTGCTTGTTGCGCGTTCGTGTTAGTGCTATCATCGTTCATGTGTTCAATCCACTCTACGGAGGCTACCCTTGAAAGTTACAAACAAACACAACGTTCCCGAAACATTGGTCGCGTTGGCTACCCGAGATTACTACAGCAAAGGCAAGGCTGACTACAGCGTTACCGAAATCATCTCGCCCCCTCGCATCCAGCGTCTACGGCGGCAGTACAACGAACAGATGGAACAGGACGTGAGCGATATGCTCTGGCAGTTGCTTGGCTCTGCTTTACACGTTGTTGCTGAACGTGGCGTGGCAGACGGTCACATCACTGAAGAGCGCCTGATCACTGAGATCGATGGCGTGAAACTGTCTGGGGCAATCGACATTCAGAAGGTTGAGTCGGACGGCATCATCATCACCGACTACAAGTTCACCAGTGCTTGGGCGCTGCGTCAGGACAAGCCTGAGTGGGAAGCCCAGCAGAACATCTACGCATGGCTGGTCGAGAAGGTCAAAGGGCAGAAGGTCAAGGGTGTCCAGATATGCGCCCTGATACGCGACTGGAGCCGCCGTGAGGCATCCGTCAAGTCCGACTACCCACAAGCCCCCATCCAAGTCCTAGAACTGCCCCTGTGGCCTCTGGCAACGACTGAGGCGTACATCAAGGAGCGGATCGAGGCGCACCGCATGAGCAAGGTGCAAGCCGACTGGGGCGATGAACTGCCGCCCTGTACGGACGATGACCGCTGGGTGCGGGAGACCAAGTACGCCGTCAAGCGAGAGGGCAGGAAGACTGCCATCAGGGTGTTGGATACCCAGCACGAGGCAGATGAGTTGGCGGCAAAAGAAAACGGCTATGTCGAGGTTCGTAAAGGGGAAGCCATCCGCTGCACTGGCAACTTCTGCGGCGTGGCTGAGTGGTGCAGTCAGTATCAACAATCGCTGAAACAGGAGAGCGAAGAATGAACGTATATCAGAAACTCAACGAGGCGCGTAATCTGTTCCATCAAGCGCCGCTGAAGAAGACCGGCAAGAACTCGTTCGCTGGTTACTCGTACTTTGAACTTGGTGACTTCGTTGTCCCTGCCCTTGAGATTTTCGAGAAGGTGGGGCTAACCTCGATCATCTCGTTTAAACAGGACGAGGCGACGATGCAGATTATCAACACCGACAAACCTGATGAGGTAGTCACCATCACCACTCCGATGAGTGAAGCGAATTTAAAAGGCTGTCACCCAGTCCAGAATCTGGGCGCTGTGCAGACTTACATTCGGAGATACCTCTGGGTGGCTGCGATGGAGATTGTCGAGCATGACGCACTTGACTCCACCACCGGGGACAAGACCAAGGAGGTTGCGCCAGCACAGACGAAGAAGGTGGTTGCCAATCGCTACGAAGAACCAGACCCCAAGAGCGAATTGTTTGTCCAGTCGATGATCAACTGGGGCAACTCATGCACATCACTGACCGAACTTTCGGACTTGTGGAAAACGAATCAATCGCCGATTGATGAACTGAAGAAGAACAGCGCAGAACTGTTCAAGAAACTGCAAGAGCATTTTGCTAATCTCAAAGCCAACTTTAAAGAGGACTAATCATGTCTGATCGTGAATACCTAAACAGCGGAACCCTGTTCCAGAACATCGTCAAGAAGAACCCGAAGGCTCCAGACTATCAAGGTGACATGACCCTTGATCTTGCTGCGCTGGGCATCGGCACTGGCAAAGCGAAACTTCGCCTTGCTGGTTGGAAGAAAACATCCAGCAAAGGGACGGTGTTTCTTTCCATGAAGATTAGCGAGTTCAAAGAACGTGAAGAGGGCGGCTATCCAAAGGCGCAGCCCCAGCAGAGCAACTACCCTGAAGACGAACCCTTTTAAACACGGAGGCTAATATGGCAAAGAAAAATTCAAAACTTGGTTTTATTCGCGCAAACCCGAACGCAACCTATGATGAGTTTTTTAAAGCAACGGGCGGCACAAAGCAGAATTATCACACCAACAAGTGGATCATCGGCAGGGAAGTGAAGGGCGCTTCCAAGACACGCAAGTCAAAGACCGTTAGGGTCAAGGCTCACCGCCGTCATCCCGCTGGCACTGCACCAGCAGACCTGATCATTGCCAACGGCAAGGTGGTGAAACTTGAAAGCGAGATAGCCAACCTGAAGCACCAGATCGTGGGCTTCCGTGCGGTCATCTCCTACCTTGAAGACTTGTCTGGGTTGAGGAACTCGCAATGAGTGCGCTGCAATTTGAAGCGTTGAAGGTTGCGTTGAAGCAGGACGCAACTGGATACGTTTTGACCATCAAGATTCATCCTGACGAAATACCGCAAGAACTGATGCGCGACTTTATCGGTGCGCGGTATGGCGTTGCGATGGTGCGTATAAACGATGACGAGTCTCCGATGGTAGTGAAGAACCGGGTGCAGAAGGCAGGGATACTCTGCCGACACAACTGGTTCCATCGATTCCTTGAGGAATGCTACGAGATGGGGGATGCGAACGAGGCAACAGCGACCCGCTTTCTCCATGATATATGCGGCATCAGTTCACGCACTGAACTCAATGGCAATGCTGATGCACAGCAAGCCTTCGACAAACTGGTAGATGAATACGAAGAATGGAGCAAGAAAAATGACCCGTTTTAAAACAGTCGCTCCGCTCATGATCTATGTGCCACCGGCAGAACTGACGGAACTTAAGAAGTTTGCGAAGTCTGCAAAGAAACCCGTGTCGCACATAGCCCGTGAGGGGATTCGCATGAGGCTGGCTGGTGAAAGTAATCCTTACAACAGCGGCTTTGATGATGGACTTAACGCAGCGATGGACGTTGCTCAGAAAACCAAGGGTGCGCAGATGCGCTTCCCATCCGGTAAGTCGTTTGGACAACTTGTGTGCGATGAGATTGAGAAGTTTAAACGCACACGAGAGATGCCGGAGGGTGGCGATGACGGCGAATGACAAACAGATCGGGGGAAGTCACTACCGATTGAAATCAATACAGCCTTGGGACTACATAGCAGCCAACGACATTGGCTACTTCGAGGGAAACATCATCAAGTATGTTTCCCGCTGGAGGAACAAGGGAGGGCTGGACGATCTGAGGAAGGCACAGCACTACCTTGAGAAACTCATCGAGTTAAACACCGTGGAGAAGAATCGTGATCAACACATCGGAATGGAGCGGCTTTATGGACACAGAGAAAGTGAAGACTGAAATGACCGGCTTACCCATTGAAGCGAAGATTGCAATCGTCATGCGGCTGGCAGAGATCATCGATGAGTGCAAGGATGCCGAGGTGGTCAAGGGTCTGAAGGTCTTGTTTGAGACTTTGATCTGCGACTTGGTGACCATCAAGGTTGAGCCGAGGCACTAATGATTGACCGAGAACTTATGCAACAGGCGTTGGAAGCGCTGGAAAGATTTGCTACCGATGAAACACAGGATGGATGGTATGCAATATCTGCCATCAAAGCACTCCGCATTGGACTAGCGCAGCCTGAAATGTGTAAACGGTGTGAGGCATACAAATCCTTAATCGCTGCGCTGGAAAAGGAATTGTCTCGCTACAGGTCGGGGGACATCAGGTGATCCTCATAAATTTAAAGCCAAGCGAGTATGCCACTGCCGTTTACCTGACCTCAGTGCGAGAGTTCGTCAATCGAGACTACGGTGTGAATGACCGACAGATGGGGAAGGATGATGGCTTTCTGATCGGGGTCGATGGACTGGTTGCGGAAATTGCCGTTTGCAAATACTTTAACGTTTGTCCAGACCTGTCCTTTGAGCCACGAGCCGGGGGAGCGGACTGTATCATCAAGGGCAGGAGGGTGGATGTCAAAAGCACCAAGCCCGGTCGGGATCGCGTTTACATCCCTGATTGGAAAGCCAACAACCCGATTGATCGTTACATCTATTGCTATGTTGACTTCAGGTCGGTCGAGATACTTGGCTGGTTCGCCCCGAAAGACATATTCCGAGGCGATAACCTTGAGCCATCACCACGCGAGAACGTAAATCATCACGTCTTGTTTTTGGAAAACCTGAGAAGATTTGAGTGATATGGCAACGAAAAAACAGCAATGGTTTCAGGCGCTGCAAGAACTTGGGTGCATCGTTTGTTTAAACGACATGGGCGTAAGCAGCCAGCCTGATATTCATCACATCCTGAAGAATGGCAGGAGGGTGGATGACTTCCATACCATACCGCTATGCCCGACACACCACCGCTTCGGGGTCAATAATGAGATTGCCGTGTCACGACATCCGTGGAAAAAGGAGTTTGAAAGGCGCTATGGAACAGAATGGGAACTCTTCGAACAAACAAAGCAGCGCGTCGAAGTATTGCTTCAAATGCGGCAGGGCATTCCCCGAAGAGATGATGAGACCGAAGGTTGATGTTCACGGAAGACGGATCGGCGCACAGTGCATTTACTGCCATGCGCGTCAGTCCGCTTCCATGATCAACGGAAAGCCTAGTCAATAGACTTCTTCAGGAATTGAATCCTCGAAGTCAACGCCACTTCCGCGCTGCGGATGCTGTCCAATGCTTCCCGTTTCGCATCAGGCTCCATTTGAGAAGTCTGAACCATGCGGCGCATATCTCTCAGCGAAGTCATGTCATCATCAAGCGTAGAAATGTAAGGCTTGATCGCTTGCAGTTTTGCTCCCTTGTCCGTTAGGTATTCTTTCAGCCCTTCAAGATTACCTGTACGCTCAAGGAAGTTTATGGTGCGAGTGGACTCATCCACAGCCTTCTTCATTTCATAGTAAGCCGTGATGGTTCCCGTTCCTTCTGACGATGCAAAGAACCGCTTGACCACAGGCAGTTGCTCTGCCTTCATGGTTGCCTTGGTGGGGTCTCCCTCGCCACGCATCATGGAGTCCAGCAGCATGACCGCATAGGTTCCCAGCGTACCGGTATACCCACGGATCAGGTTGTCGATCTTGACGGGCGAAGAGTTGGTGGCCTCACCGATCTGTTGAGCCAGCAGAGATGTTCCTGCTGATGCTTGGAACTTGGGAGCCACGTCTTCCAGACCCTTGCCAACGATAGGCTGACCGGTGAAGAACGAGTAGTTCGCCACGTTCTCAACCACAGGCAAGAAGGCTTGCGGGATCGGGTTGAACGCCAGCGTTGAAGTGATGTTGCGAACGATGGAATCCTTCAGGTCTTTGGACGTATCCTCACCAAAGAAATATTCCAAGATGCGCTCGGGGAACACTTTAAACACTGTGCCAATTTCAAATGGGATTGGGATTCGAGCGTTGCCAATGATCCAGTAATTGTCACGCACCTCTTGCTCGGCGGTCTCGTACTCCTCGGTATCCGAAGCCAGCATCCAGTACATGGCAGACAGAGCCAAGATGGAAAGCGAACGAGTGATGAACAACTTCTGCATCCGCTCCTTGTTCTGGGTTGCAGACTTACCGAAGCCAGCACGGTACAAAACATCCAAACCTTGGATACGAGCATTCATGAAGGGAACCAGCGCCGTCACAACTCGGATTAAAGCGGAGTTGCCCTTGCGGCTGAAGTTCAGAACCTCCATTGCCTGATACAGAGCCTCGGCCTCATTGCCAGTTTCTTCGAGAGTGCGTTTATACACCTCGGAGCGAGTCGCCACATCAGATGCAGAAGAGGCTTTATCCAGCATATCCCACATCTTGGAGAGAGGCAGCATAGCCATCTCACCCGTAGTGCGTTGACCTGTCCGCTTACGCAGTTCTGCCTCTATCTCACGAGCAGAGGTTCGTGCATCACTAGCAAAGTCGTAACCAGCAAACAGACCAGCATTCGCAAGAGCCTGTGCTTCTTTTGACTTGCCTGCGAGCGCAGCGCCGTATTGTTTAAACGTGTCAACGATAGGGACTATGTTGGTTCCGGTGGTGACCCATGCCTGTAGTGAGTCACGCATCAGGTTAGCCAGCATAAAGCCCGGGTCTTTGGTAACCAAGTTACGCAGCAGATTGGATGGCGCAGCCAATACCTCAAGGAACGGCAACTGAGGCAGGTTCAAACCTTTCAACGCCTCCACCAACAGAGGATCGTCAACCCGGTAGTGCTTGGTCAATCCATTCTCCTTGACCGTAACAATGTCCGAGCCACGAGCCAATGCAGCAGGCACTAACTGCCCTTGGTTTAAACGAAGCACATCACGGGCTACGCGCTGGGCGGCAACGTTCTTCATGCCAGCCTCAATGGCAGCACGGCTGTTGCGCACAATGGTTTCCATGAAATCAGCCAGTGGAGCCTCGCCACCCTTGAGTTTACGAGGCTTCGAAACACCAGCAATCGCAGAGAAGATATTCGGAGCAGCAATCTCCTCGCCTTCCATCTGACGATAGAACGGGATGTAGTCCCAGTTCTGTGTCCAGATTTCCGCTTCTTTCTCTGAGATCACGCCAGTGTCGCGCATGAACTCAACCAGTCCCTTGTTGTACTTCTGGTATTCATCGAACACCTCTTTGAACTCGGGGTACTGCTGACCCAGCAAATCACCTCGCTTGATGTCTTGCGGTGTAAACAGTTTCTCTCTGCCCTCCGCATCCAGTCGCTTACCACGGCGGGTGGCTGCGTAATACTGGAACGCTTGGAAGACAAATGGATCGTTGTACTTCATCAGTGGTTCAAGGATTGGGATCAGACCCTTCACCGATCCATCTTTATTGGATACGGTGGTGAATCCATCCCTAAACACTGGAACACCATTCTGATAAGACGATGCGGCAACACCAGCGGCGCGGTCAGAGAACAGCGCAGCGGAAATTGCTGACGTATCGGCAAGCAACTCTTTTGAGCCAAACTGTTGCGCAACGTCTTTCGATAGACGCTCAATCGCTTCGTACTTATTGATGAACGCCTGACGGAACTTGGCAAATCCGGTCGGAGAGATAGCCTCACCCATACGTTGAGTGAAGCCCTTCTCCTCTCGCTTGGTGGTAGTTCGCTCAATGGCATCCACCATGTCCTGACCAAGAGAGTCGCGTAGCGAATAGCGGAAAGCATCCTTCTTCAGGGATAGCGTACCTGCGGTGCGAGGCGTTTCAACTGTCTGCGTTTCAACATCTTTGATTTCTGCCGGGGTATAAACGCGCTTCGTTTGCACAGGTACTTCTTTGCGAGCAACGCGACCTTCGCGCTCAACAACCTCTGCGCCACGCACAGGCTGAAGGAACTCGGACACACGAGGCGCACGACCATTCCATACCGGAGCGCCGTAACGTTTCTGTGGGTTCTCCTGTGTAAACATGGTGATGACAGACATCTCGCCTTTCTCTGGCGAGAGAACCAGCGAGTTCTTGCCGTCATACAGAACGAACTTGCCGCCATCACGGTAGATTGAGTTGTAGTTCTGAGCGGTGCGCTGTGCAGTGCGGACGATCTTCTCAAGCAGTTCTTCTGCCCCGCCCGGGATACGATTGGGATTGCTCAGAACACGGTTCAGGATGTGGTTCGCACCGTACCCTTTGCCAGTAATGTCATCGTGCGTACCGATCAGCATACGGATAGGCTTGCCGCCCAGACGCTCTGGGGTCATGCCAAGGTTGCCATCAGGATTGCCACCCTCGTTAGGTACGAGAGCAGAGTCTGGCCTCATGTTTTTCAACGAGAGGGCATAACGGATGTCGTTACTATCGCGGGAGAACGTGCCAATGTTACCGATGGCAGACTTGATCTGACTTGGCTCATACACCGCGAGGTTCTTGCGACCACCTTCCAGAACATAGAAGCCATCGAATCCAGCGGCACGAATTGATTTTTGAATACTTTCGTGTTCGATAGTATCCCATGACCCCCTACTGATTTCATCTCGTATGAAATCGTTAAGCCCTTTAGTTTGTTTGGCTAATATTTCTATGTGATCAGGGTTCGCATAGTCAAATGGATTCTCTGCGCGAACAAACACCGGCATGATGTTTGCGTTGCTTGGAAGTTTAGTCCTTATTAACTCTCTTACATAATCACCGACTCCAGCACTGCGAGAAACAGAAAGCAAATCCATGCCGCGCAAAGCGTTAGCACCGGATTGGGTAATTTCTTTTGTTGCCAAGCCCCTCTTAATCGCCTTTTCAACAATCTCAGCAGTTTGTTCTGGTGTCGCATTCTCAATGTATTCTTTCACCATGTAATCTTCCGACATCCCGCTAAAGGATTCGGCAAAATACGGAGCGTCAGTTACAAAGATTGCGTTGGCTTGTTTAGGACGGAACTCAGTAATGTCGCGAGCAGTACCGTGATACATGACTTTGGGCTTACCAACGCCATCGCGGTTGCGATACTCTTCAGTCAAGCGGTCACGCTCTTCTTGACTTAATCCTCCCCAGTATTCCCTGCGCTCTTCTTTAGGGATTCCCATGCGATCCATGATCATGTCGCCAGACACAGGGCCAGCATCGCGAGAGGTAAGAACCTTGGATTTACCAAACCACTTCTTGAACTCTGGCGTATCAGTCTGACGCAGGGCGTACTTGCGATCACCGATTTGCACCGTCTCGGCTTCTGGCTTGGCAGCAACTTCAGCACGAGTGCCACGGTAATCCACAGGAACATCGTGGTTCAGGATCACCATCATGCCCATGCTTGGGATGGCATAGCCGTCATAACCAGCATTGACTACGCCAACCTCAAAGGCATTTGAGTCGCCGCCAGACTCACGGCTGATTTGTCTCATCTCCTCGCTTGGGCCGAGGACGTTGTTGAAACGCTGAATGTAAACGTGCTGACCGAGTCCTGACTCAGGAATCGGCATCGTGCCATTCTCACGAGGGATGTAGAAGTAGACCCGGTTCTTGATCCGGTAGTCGTTTGATTCTGCTAGACGGCGAGCCTCTGCGCCACGAATACCCGTGCCGTACATCTTGCCGCTAAGTTCTGGAACCTGTGTCTTGCCGTAGTGAACAGCATCAAAGGTCATTGCTCCCGGTTGCTTGTCTCCGAGACTGATTCCATTGCCTTTTTCGCTGGATCGAAGGCTAAACTTTCGAGGATCAGACCATCCGTATTCTTCTCCGAACTGGTCGGCGATCCGCTGGTAATCCGCGCTCCAACCTTCAATGTCCCGTCGTATATCGGCGAGTTCATCGGGGCTGAACCTTTGTAGGTAACCTTCGCCATTTTTATTCTCCGTCCATTTATTTGAAATCCATCCAGACTTCGCTCTGAAATCTTCGATCTCAAAATTAACATCCTGATCGAAAGCCTTCAGCGCTTTTTCCAGTTTATCAAAATACTGCTTATCCGACAGGCCATAAGGCTTGCCCGAGTCAACATCTCTGAAGTTGATGAAATCAAACGAGTCACCAACCCGGGTGAATCCAATGCCCGGCATTTCTTGGTTGAGGTGTTTAAACAACCTCTCCTCAAAATTCGGGTTAGCATCAACGTTGGTGGGCGTGACTCGGAATCCCTTGCTTGCATCCTTGCCTCCTGCTGTTGGATCAGCGCGATACCACGGCACAGCATCCTGCTTGGTGACGTAGCCAATGATGGCTGCATACTTGTTGGCAACGTCAGTCAGGTAATCGCCATCGTCTTTTTGCAAGACAAGTTTGGTGATGACATTAGGCGCAATCAGATTCTCATACGCACCAACGGAGAATTCCGATGAGTACAACTGTTGATTGCCCAGCAGTTCAAAAATCTTGTCAGTGCCGGTGTCTGGATCAATGAAGATGCTTCGGACAGCCCGGTTAAACGCTTCCTGTTCTGCTCGCGAAGCCTGATGAATTCCGGGGATCAACGGCAACTTGGTGGACGGACGGCTTTCCCATGTGATGTTTGCAGTCGCACGGGTGATGTAGTCGCTGAAGTCAACGATGTTCGGCTCAAACTTGGCTTGCTTCTCAGGGGTCAGGCTGTTGTAGTCGGTGGTGTTCTTGACGTAAGTCCACAGGATTGCCTGAACCTGACGTGGCTTCAGGTCTTCACCGGTACGCGCCTTGTTGGCTTCGCCGATGCGACGAATCAAATCCTTGCCGTAGATGTACTGGGTACTGGATACGCCAGTTGCACCACCCACGTCCTGATCCTCGGCATGAGGATAGCCAAACAGACGCATCATCCAGCGGTCAATCGTGGAAGCGTCTTGGAACGTATCAACACCGTAGGTTGCGTCATGCAAGTTACGGTAGAAGTTCATCAACTTATCGTCTACACCCGGCACGGAAGAGTCCATCGTGGGCGCTGCCAGCAGGGCTGGAATACGCGCTGCCGTGGTGTTGGGGAAGCGACCTGCAAACGCTGTAGGCTCACCTGCTGCCATCTGAGCAATCGAGGAGATGGTGGCTGTGGTATTGCCACCCACGGCGTTGGCTTGAGAGTACAGCGCCATCAGGCGCAGGACACGCTCGGTCAGTTCTGGGTTGCCACGGGTGATCTCACGGATGGCCTTACCGCTGTCCTCGTACCAGTCCTTGGACTCCTGATAAAGCGAGTAAGGATGAGATAGCAGGTTGGTCATGCTCTCTACCAGACGAGTTCTATCTGCCTCTGTATTTAAACCGGGAGGAGCGCCGACAATGTTGCCGTTGCTCATGACCCGGGGCAGTTGATAGCGCGGGGTAGGAATCTGGCTGGCAAGCGCATCACGCTGGTCTTGCAGTTGCCCAATCTCAGCGTCGAGTCTTTCTGCCTCGGTTATCTGCTCTGGTGTTGCCGAGCGGATGTCGTCAGGCATCGCATTGAACCGCGCACTGATCTCTGCGTCTAAACGATCTATCTGATCCCACCGTGGATCACGGGCAACTGGCGCAGTCTCAAAGGTGCGTTCTGGACTGACATCTGCACCACCACGGCGTACAGAGGCTGGTTGCTTACCGCGAGTCTCAAGGCGGGTAAAGATGCCTTCAGCACTCTCAAAACCCATGCCACGCAGACCGTTACCCAGTGCAGTCATGAACTGGCGAATCTTGTTGAAGAGCGCTCCGATCATGCCGGGAGGAGCCTTGGTCTGATCGAAGTCAGAGAAGGCATCCGCAATCGCTTCTTCGATCATCTCATCTTGAGACATTCCCATGCCACGGTAACGGTTGGCAATGTCGTACTTCGCCATCCATTCGGACTTGGCTTTGTTCTCAAGCACACGCCACTGCTCTGGTGTAAACGCGCCGAGTTCCTTCAGGGCGTGGATGCCTTCGTGGCGCAGGGTGCGGATAGGATTCTCTGCGTCCATCGCAATGGCAATGACTCGCTGGAGGTAGTAACCATCTGCGCTTTGACCATCCTTGGTCTTAATTGCTCGCAGAATGTTTAAACGCATATCTCCCAGACCCAACCGCTCCATCAGCGGACGGAGTTTCTTCGCCAGTTCGTCGGCGGCTTTCTGGAAGTCAGGCGTAAAGATGCCAGCATCAGCCAGTCGTGCTTCCGCTGCTGCGCGGTCACCCTTGAACTCCACACCAAAACCGGATGGCTGTTCGCCACGGCGGCGCTGAAGTTCGGCTTCTGCCATCTTGCCCAAACGCTTGGGCATCAGCCCTTTCTGAGATGGCGCAAGATTGAGAATAGTCTGAAGGGTCTCATCAGGCAGACGCAGGATTGCCGCTTCCTCTGCCGCCTGTTGGGACGGGAAAGTGGCTACGGGCTGACCTTCTTCAAACAAGGTGAAGCCGTCACGAGTAACAGGCTTCTCTCCCTTCGGAGCGATTTCCAGCGGGGCGGTGTAGTTCTGGACTTTCTTCTTGAGCGCGTCAATATCGTTCTGAAGGCGCTTGTTCTGTGCTGCAATCCCAGCCGCCATCTTCTTGTACTCAAGCGTATTGGACTTGCCGTCAGCCTCCATGCTCTCCAACTTGCGCTGGCTCTTCGCCATCTCGGCTTCCTTCTTGGCGATCTCGCCAAGGTAGCCGTTGGCCTTCTGAGCGCGGAGTGCTTGTAGGCGGTCAGCCTTGGCATCCGCTTCATCCTGAGTGGAAGCGACTTGAAGGACGGCCTCTGGGCTACGGATTTCATAGCCAGCAGGCTCAACACCTTGTTTAAACGTTCCCTGACGAACATCCGGGCCACCCGGGAGTTGGGCGGCAGTGCCGGGAAGCGCCACGTCCTGATGGGTGCGCTCCCGAACTTCCAAGCCAAGGCGCTCTGCGTTGCGCTCTGCTGCCTCACGGCTGATATAGCGGCGCACAGGAGGCGAAGTCATGTCACCCGGGATGCCGAGTTCATAGACTTTGCGGTTGGTTGTGGTCAGGTCACCGTTGCGAATGGCAGTCTGGATCAGAGACTCTGCATCGCGGTCATTCTCAAGACCCGAAGTTTCCTTGATCTTCTCGACAGCCTTGTCCAGAGACATCATGTTGTTCTTCGGGAAGAACTCGATGAGCCTTACCAAAGAATCGTCATATTGCTTGTCGCTGAAGCGGGTAGCGTTCGTGCCGGGAGGAAGAATCTGGGTTTGCTCGCTGGGGATCAGCGCATCAAGTGCTTTAAACGCAGAGAAGAGTTGTGGCTGCGACATGGAGGACAAGTCCTCCGATCCTGTTGCTCGACGCAAGAAGTCAGAAAAGCCCACCGTTGAGGTGTCAACATTCTTCTCGGTAGCGATGTTCATCACATCGTCTGCGCTCAGTTTCGTCTGACCGTCATAGCCGGTCTTGTAGGTCAGCAAACGGTCAATCTCGCCCTGCGGTGCGCCAGCATCAGCCAAGTCTTCAATGGAGAACTGAGAGATGCCTTTCTTGCCCTCACCCTTACGGATGTTGTTGACGGCCTTCAGGTAAGCAGGAGTCAATTCTTCTGCATTGAAGAAACCCACCGGATTCATCAGCGGGTCTCTGGTCTCCTGCTTCTCAACCTTGGGAGCCGGTGCTGGCAGCGCAAGGATAGAAGAGTCAGGAACACCCAATTTCTTCTGGGTATCAGCAATCTGAGTCTGGCGCTCTGTCTCCAGAGCAGCCATCTTGGTCTCGAACTCCTGTTGACGTTCCTGCGCCTTGAGTTGCTCGTACATCTGACCACGCTTGCCGCGAGTCAGGAATTCCATTGCGCCTTGGGCAAACGCACCCACAGACGCACCCATTGTTGCGTCACCCAGAGCAGACTGCCCAATGTCCAGATTCGGGTCATAGATGCCCTTCTGGATAAGGTCTTGGGCAATGTTTGCCATGCCTTCCTGCAAGCCTTCAATACCACCAGTAGCCAGCATTCGCTTGCCGGAGTTAAACAGACCGGGAGCAATTTCATCAGCCTTGGAAATGGGAACGCCACGCAGAACGGCTTGCAGAGGTTTAGTCAAGCGTTCAACTGGAGCCAGTTCGGTAAAGCCAACCGCCGTGCCACCCAATTGAGAGAGCAATTGCTGACCTGCCGTGACATCCTTACCTTCGAGGCGAGCCTGCTCAGTACGAGAGCGAGCCTCTTCAGAGCCGACTGCACCTGCCTGAGTAAGGCGAGCAGCCAGACCAACACCGCCCTTCAACATACCGCCCGGGATGAAGGAAAGGAGTGACCCTAGGCCGCTACCAAACTGGGTAACCATACCCGCATCACTGGGAGCCAGCGCCGTCTGCGCCCTGCTTAACGCTTGTCCTACGCCCGTTTGTTCAAAAGGAACAAGATCAGCGCCAGCAGCACGAACGCCGGTATAGCCAAGCGAAGCAATACCAGAGGCAGGATCAACAGTTACGCCACGAATAAAACCCTTGGCAATTTCACCCGGCAAACCAACAATCTGCGACAGAATGCCCGGGGGTTCTGGCTTCGGTTGTTGGGCAGCACCCATCTGCTGCTGAAGGATTTGATATGCCTGTTCAGGTGTCGATCCTTCAGGTCCATTGATGATGTACTTTTTGCCGTCAGGTGACGTGAACTGAAATGCTGGCATTTCCTATCCTCAACGCGCAGGTTGAACTTGTTGTACTGACCAACCCGGCGGTAATTGACCCGGTGCTGCCTGTGGGGTAACGGGTTGCAGTGGCGTATAGACCTTACCAGATTGCCGAATAATCTCCTGAGTTCTTTGCTCAACCAGTTGATTGAACTCTGGACTCATCAATTTGACGGTGGATTTGCCAGACACAATCTCCTGCATAACAGAGTTTCTCGCCAACTCTTGTGCCGTCTTGATCTCAGATGGGCTAGGCGTGACATCCGGCCCTCGACCGCCACCTTGCGCATTCGGCATACGGTTGTAGTACCCCGTTCTTGCCTGAGTTTCGCTAATCTCATAGGGCAGTTTCTCCTGCTCCATTTGAATTTTGAGGGCGTTGAGACCTGCCGTATTTTGAGCGACTTCCCCTTGCTGCCTGAGTTGCGCCTCTTGAAGAAATTGATTCTGATTGCGGGCAATAATTGCACTTTCGCTGTTTAAACGAGAAATGCCGCGCTCATATTGCTTGTAGGATTTCTCTTCGGCTTTTTCGCCAGCAGTAAATTTGCCTTGGTCGTACAGTGTTTGCGCGTTTGCAAGCGACACCTTCGATTGCAAGATGTCTTTCTCGCCATCGCGAATGTCTTTCAAGCCCTGACGATAAGCAGACAAGCCCTCAGTACCACCCTCACCCAAAGCGCCTAAGAAACGAGGAGACTTGGAGCGCATAACACCAAGACCAGTTTGGATCAGTGCTTCGTTGATGTTGGAAGCGCGGCGACCCTCAATATCTTTTTCTCGCTTGGCAATATCTTTCTCAAGAAAGCCCATGCGGAATGGAACCTTCTCTCCATAGCGCTTTTCTTCCGCTGTTCTTGCTGCTTCAATTTCTTGTGCAGTAGGCTCTCTGAGCGCACGAAATGCTGCAAGATTGGCTTTTGCCTCAGTTGCATACGGATCAGAAAACGGAGTCAAATTCAGTTTTGGGACTGTACCTAAATTCAAAGATGGCTGTCTGGTAGAGCCACCACCGCCGCCTCCACCACCGCCGCCACCTCCCCCACCGCCGGGAGCGCGAGCATTTGTTGCTCTTGGGTTGGATGCATCTTTAAATACCACGCTTTGCGGCTGAGTTTGACCATTACGCGCCTCCTCTAGGCGTTGCGCAAAAACAGGGTCTTTTAGCGCCATAGCAGCCGCATCTTGCGGATTAGCAATAGCAAAGTTACCAGCAGCAAGAGGGCTTGTACGAAGCGTGTTTTCGACAATAGTTCTTGCAGCAGGTGCTGCTGCATCCGCTTTTTCTCTTTCTTGACGGCGCATAAATTCACCAAAGGAGATTGGCTCCTTGGTTACAGGATCGGTGCGCAACAATCCCGGCGCTGTATTGGGGTCGCGCCCAGTCATTATTCGAGCGCCTTGATTCAACTGATTTGAGTTCGGCAATAAATCAGAGAAGGTGTTGTAAATGCCAGTGCCTATATTGGAAATAAATTCCCCCATAGAACTGGCAGGGCCAACTCTCTCCCGCTCTGGAGCGACATAAATCGGAAGGTCTTCAAACCTTGTGTAACGAGGCACTACACCCTGATTTTGGAAACGGATAGCT
>Ga0181352_1000411_pt1 | contig 18418 bp, 50 predicted proteins | sample Fa13VDMLBSN_FD_130103 | JGI IMG/M metagenome (GOLD analysis project Ga0181352, IMG submission 130103) | Freshwater viral communities from Lake Michigan, USA - Fa13.VD.MLB.S.N | ecosystem: Environmental > Aquatic > Freshwater > Lake | place: USA: Michigan | collected 2013-09-23 | reverse complement strand
TTATTTAGAAGATCAAGAGAGGATTCAGACTTACTACAAAGATTTATTCAAGCAGGAGTTAAGATTAAACAAACCTTTAAAGCGAACGTATACCATTTTAGTTGCGTAACCTCAAGAGGAAAGAATTGGTTTGATCCTAATAGCGAAGAAGCTAAGCAAAGAGTTCAAACTCAGAACATAGCTGACCAAGTTGAGTTAATGAGGTTTATTAGAAAGTGGGGAAGATTTAATCACGGAGAAGAAAAGATTCTTCGCTACGACATGGATCTAGTTTGGAAAGGTGGTAACGGAGATGACTTAGTTCAGATAGAATATTACTTTGAAAGAGTTTGGGTACCAACTCAAGAGATCAAAGATCAACTTCTAGGATTTTATAATACCAGAAACGAACACCAGTATGCTAACTACCTTCTCAAATTTTCAGATGAAGATTGGAATGAAGCTAAAAAGTTCTACAACCAAACAGATTATAATTCTATAATACAAGTTGGGGAGCCTGAGAACTTTAATATAAAGGTTGAAGTTGATATGACTAGGCAAAATGGCTCACTTTTGAAGGATGGAAACCTATTTCTAAGTAATTTAGGGTTTTTAAGCGATTTAATCGCTCCATACGATCCGGGAGTGTATGAATTAGGTTGTGCTACGTTCCACGTTAAAAACAAGGTTAATTTAGGAAATAACCGCATTGTAGTAGAGAACCCTCCTTTCGATCATTCTCTACTAACTATTGAGTAACTATTTATTTACATGAGAAGTTTAGCAGAATTACTATTAGAGGAGAAGGTTGAGGTTGATTCTAAGTTTAAAAAACAATTAGAAAAAGCAGTTAACTATCTGAATACCAAGGAGAAAGTATTGCTTATAGCAACTTCTAATAGAGGTAAGTTTGCTTCTAAGGATGGACAGGATGTTCCAAAGTCTACTAGAATAGCTCAGGTTATTCAAAGGAGTTTAGGTGCTCACAAATGTACTTTGGTTGACATATCAAAGTTAAAAATATATGAATGCGAAGGTAACGTATCAAGTAAGGATGGTAACACTTGTGGAGTTAGAGCTTCAAAATTACAAGATACTGAAAAGAATCCATCAGGGCATCTAAGATGTTGGGCTTCTTATAACAACGAAGACGATGAGCTTTGGAAAGTATCGACACCTCTCTTAGAAGCAAATGCAGTAGTATTTTTAGGATCTATTCGTTGGGGACAAACAAATGGTCTCTATCAAAAGCTAATTGAGAGATTGGATTGGTTAGAGAATAGATGGACTACTTTAGGCGAAAGTAACATTATTAAAGATATTGAATCAGGTTTTATTTTTATAGGACAGAACTGGAATGGAGCTGAAACGGTTAAGTTACAGAAACAGGTTCACACATTCTATGGCTTTAAACCAGTAGACAAGCTCTACTTCAACTGGCAATATACTCAAGATGTTGACGATGAGTCTCAAGATAGTTATAAAGATGCAGTTCATGCGCTGGATAACATTATTGACATTAGAACATTACTATGATAAAATTAACTGACAACCAGTTTCACGCAAATAGAACTTGGAGTAAGCCTATTAATTGGAGTAGTATTCCTTCTAGTAATTCCAAACTAGTAGAGTTATTTGACTTAGATGGGTATAGGCTTACCGAGTTAGAATCTTACTACGCAGTTGCCAATGGACATGTTGTAGTGAAGCATGGACATGAAATGTGTTTAAGGCAGGATTGGTTTGTAGAAGAATACATAACCACAGGTCCTCATTTAAATCATTCTTTTTTATTTGAGAGAAAGGGATATGAGGGAAAGGCTTTAGAGCAGTTGCAAAAGTTTGGACAAGATAATAATCTTATTTTTAAACTTGCAAACTACAAAGGAAAGTGGGGATTAGATTTTAATATGGACTACGTGGATAGCTCTGGAAACTCAGCAGAACTTCTTCATTTCGAATCTAACTCTTTTGACTTTTCTGAAATTAATCTAATTAAGCAGGAAGTTGAGCAAGTCGTAGCTAATACCGATTGGGCTTTTGCAGCTAAGAAAATACTAGCTAGGAAGGCTGAGTGGGTGCATTTGGAGTTAGTTGAGCAATCTAAGTGGAAAACAGACTTTTTCGGTCTTCCAGCAGAGAGATTTAAGATGAACGCCTGGGAATAAAATAAACTATTTATTAGTATGAAATACAATTTAAACGAAGCTTTGCCGGCAATGATTCCGGAATATCCAGTAGAGATTGCTGGTCACCACCTTACATTAAGGTTTGATGTTAATATAAATAAAACAAAGAAAGGCATTAAGCTTCAGTTTGTTATGAAGGATGTGCCGACTGATCCTCGTGAAGCTCAAAAGCTCGCTAACGAAATCGGTGCAGAACTTCAGCAGAAGTTTGGAGAAGCTAATCTACAAATCGTATATGATGTAGAGAATCCATATAAGAATGTAGTAGGCTTTTTATTACCTCTACCTTCAGTAGCTAGCTTTATTGTAACGCATGTCCTAAAAGGTGAGCCTGCTGCTAAAGCAGAAGAGCCTGATCAAGAGTTACCTGACCAAGAGCAAGCACCTGAAGAAGTAGATGTGCAAGCTCAAGAGAAAGAAACTATGAAGGAAACTATAATGAAGAGAGCTGGTTTAAAGTAGTATAAATAAAAATTAGTTATGGCAAAAAGAATAATACCGAAAGCACTTTTCGAACCTCTTGATGGTATCCAAGCTTCCGATTTAATGGAGCATGAGGATCTTATAAACATGATCAAGAAAGAGGTACCTATGGCTATTGAAGAAGCCCATAAGAATAAAAAAACCTTTGCAACTTTATTTGAAATCAATGGACTTGGTTTGTTTTTGGATATTCCAAAACAATATTGGATACCTGCGTTAGAGCAATGTATTAACTACAAACTAGAAGAAGAGAAGTTTGAAGATTGTATCACTCTTAAGAATTTAATTGATACAATAAAGAAATCTACTACTAAGAAAACTACTAAAAAGAAGGACGATGGAGCAAGCGCTAACGGAGATACAGTCAGCAATTAATGAGCTGTTAAATGTTAAAAGTCTTATCAGAAAAAAGAAAAAGACTCAATCAGATAAAAAGAAAGAACTTTTCATATCAATAGTAAATGCGATAGAGCATGTTACTAATAGACAGAATCTAATGTATATTGATCTACAATTAGACTTTACTACATACGACGAATCCTTTTTAGATATCATTGATGCTTTAATAATATTACACTTTGGTAAAGAAGGAGCTGAGCTTATAGCTTACTATCTATGGGATAGAGTTAATCCTGATGGATCTCTTAATACTCTTATGAGTGAGGATGGAGTTGAAATTGTATTAGAAACTGTTAACGATTTGTGGAATTTATTACTTAGAGTTAATCCAAAGTATGGCGAGTAAGAATACAGGAAGACCCCCAAGAACCCTAAGTGAGGCTGTTATTCGAAACGCAATGAGACATACACAGTCTAACTTTCAGGCTGCAAGATATCTAAATTTAACTATTGAAACATACAGGAAGTATGCAAAAATGTATGTAGATTTAGAAAGTGGTAAAAATTTATACGAGTTACATAAAAATAATTCAGGGAAAGGAATTAAGAAAGTAAGCTGGAAGCATGATATATCGGTTGAGAAGATCAATGAGATTATGGCTAGCGAAAGCTATAGAGCTGTCAACTTTCAGAAACTAAAGAATAGATTAATATACGAGGGTATATTAAGAATGGAATGCTACCACTGTAAGCATTGTGAAAAAAGAGTTGTTGATTACAAACAACCTTTAATCTTAAATTTCATAGACGGTAATAAGAACAATTGGCAGATTGAGAATCTACGAATGCTTTGCTATAATTGTTACTTTTTATTTGTTGGTAATTTATTCTCTGAGAAACAGATAGTTAGGATGGAAGATGTTACTGCACCTTTACTTAAAAAGGGAGAAGTTGATTGGGAAGTTGATGACTCCTTCCTAGCTCACTTCAAGGATATCGGACTAGAACCTACAGATGATTACGAAGAGGGAGATGAATTTATTTCAAGAATTTAGTTGCCTAATTGATAAATCTTTCGGACCTTCACATTATGAATGAAAAAATAGAACTAGAAAGCATAGGGCAGATGTTAGATGCAGCTATGGAATTCGGCTTCGAGCTAGAAGTTATTTACTTTGCTTTGAAATATATGAAAGAAAATCCAAGTTCATCCCCAGCAGAAGCCTTTGCAATGGGTGTAACAGAATGGATTAAGTAAGTATATAGTCTATTTATACAAGTAATGACCAGCGCTGCAATATACGAAATCTTAGATAGCTTATCGGAAAGACACATTCCGGAGGGTAAACATAAGTATCTTCATGTAGAGCCTAGGCAAATGTGGAGAGATATAATGATCGAACTACTTGAGGCTAAAGCAATTCCAATGAAAGTATCCTTGTTAAGTAGATGCGCAGTAAACTGGGAAGTTCTTTTAACTCAAAGACTAAGTATTCAAAACTAACATGAAAGAGACTACAGCAGAATTAGCTACAGCCGGCGTATGGGGATTACATATAAGCAGTTATTTGATGGCTGCCGTTCCATACCTACAAGTATTATCATTAACATTAGCAATAGTTGTATCAACGATGACAATTGTTAAGATGGTAAGAAGTCCTAAGAAGAAATTAAAAAATGAAGCTAAATAAACAATACGGTTTAAACAAAGTTGCCAATAAAATGGTTAAGCAGCTTGATAAGTTTGAGCAGTTAAGGGAATTAGCAAACCGGTCTAACTATCCTCACAAGTTAAAGAAGCTGCATGAGAGACTTTTAGAGGAAGTTGAGTTGTGGGAAAGAAAAGATTTATCAAATAAGTTGCTAGATTTAAAAAAAGATCTGAACTTCGTTGAATCTCAGCTAAACGAAAAAGATCTTAGTAGAGGTAGAATTGATTTACTAGCAGAAAAATATTCAATAGGTTATGGCAAGGACAGAAGCTCAGTCTAAATTTACAGTAGATTATTTTGACGAGAGTGGTAAGCTTGATTCACGTTGGTTCTACGACCTAGATAAATTTAGGAACGGACCTATAATGACTGAAAATTTTAACTTACCAAAGAAAGAAAAGAAAACTAAAAAAACAAAAAAACAAAAAGGTTATGAAGTATTGTAGAGTATGTCAAACAGTAATTCCAGAAGGAAGAGTTAAGTTAGGTTACACAGAAACTTGTGTAGAACATTCTAATGCATTTAAGTACGTAGGATTTATAGCAGGAGCTAATAAAGTAGATTACGAGGTATCAATAGTAAGAGATCCAGAAACAGCTGAGCATATGCAGAAGTTGTTTGAAATGAGGGGGGCTTTCTAATGTATAAGATTAAACTTAAAATAATGCAACTACGTAAAATAATACGTTGGATACCTATCCTATGGAGAGATAGAGATTGGGATTACTATTTCGTTTATGAAATACTCAAGCAAAAATTGATTGATACTGAAAAGTATATTCGTAAAGATGGTTTACATGTATTTAATGAGCACGATGCTGATAGTATTCAAAAGGCCATAGATATGATTGGAAAAGTACAAACAGAGTACTTTCTCGACAAATATCTATCAGAGGCAAAGTCGTGGGACGCTGAAGGAATAGAAAAAGCTACAAAGGATCACGATAATGCAAGGAAAGAGTTATTTGATTATCTAAACAATAATATTGAGAAGTGGTGGGACTAGGTAAGAAATGTATTAAATGCCTACGTTGGCATCCTTCCTTTATGTTTAGAAAAGACAATAGAGTATATCAAGTTGCAACTGAGTTAGGCAAAGTGAGAACTTGTAGGATTTGCTCTTGGAAAGAGTCAGGTAAAGACAGTGTTGTAAGATGGAATGGAACTAAGTTCGAAATTGTTACGTTAACATTGAAGCAGCGACTAAGGGAATTATTTAAATAAACTATAAACTATGGGATTAGTAATTGGAATAGTAGGAATATTTGTATTAGCAGCTATGGTAGCTGTATTTTGGGTGAGTGGGATTGATTACATGAAAGAAAACCATCCAGACTACAAAGGAGAGGACTTTTTAAACGAAGATAAATAAATTTAATATGAAAGGAGCAATTGCGTTTTTTGTAATAGCGGTGGCAGTCCTGCTTAGTGGGATTTATTATGAAACCCATCAGATAAAGCAAGTACTTGATGAAAAGGATAGAATCATTGATAGTTTGCAGCATGAAGTTTTTGTATCGGACATCATGCTAACTAGGTACGAAATAACTTTAGAACATATGGAAACTACGAACCCTAAAGCAGCATTAGAGTTTGTAAACTTTATGAATCACGAAACCGAATAATATGATAATATTAGGAATTTGCATAGCAGTATCTTTAACCATTACCTTTGGTATATTCTTATTGGAGGATCACGTAATAGGACTCCGTGGTGACAGTAAGTTCAAACGCTTTTGGCGTAAACATATAATAGGAGATTATCCTGATATTTGGTAGCATTAAGTACATAAACTAAACTATTTATAAATAAACGAATACAATGGAATATATATCTCACGAAGATTTTAAAGGCTTTATGAACAAACTTCAAGCTAATACTCCTAAGGGTATGTTGCAAGAAATACATAAGCTAGAGCATGATGGAGCTGAAGAGTTTCATAAGTTACCTGTTGACCTAGAAGGTTCAGGTATGAATGAAGAGTTGGAGAATGAGGGCAATGCTTTTACAGCTGGCTTGGCTAAAGCTAAAAAAGGTGAGAAGTTTAAAGTAGATGGTAAGACTGTTAAAGATACTTCTAACTACGATGCTTCTATGGAGGAAGCTTCCTATACAGATAATTACGAGGGATCATGGGGTTACAGAGAAGGAGCTGGAGAAGAAACTAGCGACGGTTCTCACATGAGCAATCCAGATACAGTAGCTAAGATAGTTGCAAAAAAGCATGGTGCTGAATTAAAACCGTTGTTTGATAAGTACCAAGCATCTCACGAACAATACATGCAGGATATTAGAGCTAAGAAACCTAACCAGCAAGAATTAGCTAAAGCACACAACGCAATAGTTAAAGCTTTCCAAAACCAAGCTATTAGCTGGGCAGGACATGAAATGTTAGAAGCTGGAATGAATAAGACTAAAGTAGATAATTTACTTTCTGGATATGGATATTTTGAAGATTGGTTAATGGATTACATTAGTGCTGTAAATAAAGAATTAAAAGGAGTAGCAGAAGGCTTACACATGCCTCCATTGCAAGCTACTGGTCAAACTATTGTAGCTAACGAAGATCAAACAAATAGATTTTCAGTTCTATCTCCTTCAGAAAGAGAACAACTAAAAGAGTACATCAATTCTGTAAAGACTATCAAGCAAGAAATTTCTAAGCTATTAGAAAAAGCTGGAATGAGTGGTAAGATTATGGAATCTAATAAAGAAGAAGATGAGAACGTTCCTGCAGAAAGAAAGCCTGTTTATAACGAACCAACTAAGAAATCAAAGCCAGGTGGTAATAGAACAGGGTTAGTAATGACTAAAGCTGAGATGTGGGAAGGTGAAGGAGAGCGTTCTCTAAGTGATAAGCTGCATAGCACGTTCGCTAAAGTTACTGACTTAGCTATCAAAGAATTAGTAGCTAGTGGATTAGATCCAATGGAAGCTGTTAGTTTCCTTAAACATGAGATTGAGGAGAAAGCGAAGCAAGCAACTATGAGTCAGTACGACTTCTAAGATATAAAGATACCTCTTCGGAGGTATTTTTTTTGGTAGTATCAAATAGTTTATGTATCTTATCTGTAATACTAATAATATGCTTAACACAAAAGTCGGTGATATGGATGAGAAAGTGCTGGACACTATCCTATTGGATGCGTTCCAGTGGCTAGTCGATACCTTTGGCGACAAGAGCATAGCTTTGAATAAGCCAGGCTACTCAAAGAAGTATAGTGCGCTGCGACCTTTTACTTTTAAGCAACACTTAACAATGTCCTGGGACTATAACGCAAGCAGGCTAGATTGGCATTACTACGGACAGTTTGCTGAGTACCAAGCAGATCCTAATTCAATAGTATTACATTGTGACAAGAAACATACCTTAGGATTTGTTTTAGATGTGTTGTTTCACGAATATAGACATACTCAACAAAGTATGTATCTTTATCATTACTACAAGGTTATTAATAAGATAAGCTACGAAGAACATCCGTTAGAACTAGATGCAAATCAATTTGCACTAGAAAAACTTCCAATCTTTTGGGAATTTTATGAAAAAAAGTTGCCAGCTTAGATAAAAGTCGGATCTTCATGCTATAAACAAATAATAGTTATGAGACACGAAGTTTTATTTTTAAACAAGAACAGATCTTATGTACTAGTGGACAACACTTGGTACGACACTCACGTAGACCTTAACCCAGTAGTTGGACAAAGCTTCCTGACTGGTAATATTGAAAAGGTTTTAAGCTACAAAGACTACACAGCAAAGTATCCAGAGTCAAAAGACGAAATGTATCCTATGGTAATAGATAAAACTATTTCAGGTGGATATATTAGAAAAGTAGTTACAACTAGGACTAGCAGTGATACTTCTGACAAGGTAGTAAAGTACGGAGTAAACCCAGCTTTCCTACAAACTACAGGTAAGACTGAACAAGAAACAATGAACTAATATGAAGAAAAGATTTAATATGTGGCTGGCTAAGCATGGCATTAATGAAGGAGATGTGGCATTGCTAATATGTACCATTAGCCTTATCACAATGCTGCTTACAAGCTAGCAAAGCATTTTTGGAACTATTTATAAGGGTATGAGTAACGCCCTATTGGTACGTAAAGTAATAGAAAATCTTGCTAAAGAGATAAAAAGTTCTACTGTTCGCTCGAGTGATGCGGATTGGTACATAGGCTTTGGTGATGATGTAAATACTGCAAACGAGAGTGAGTATGATCCTAAAACTGGTAAAGTAATATACAATACCTCTATAGGAGATTACACAACTTACTTAAACCAATGGGATGCTGATAACACAGGTTATCTTGAAGAAGATGAACCTAGAGACAATGGAGTTGGTTATCAGAAACTCGCAACTATGTTCTTAAACCCTATAAAAAAATAGTATGAAGAAAATCGCTAAGTATGTTATCGCAGTATTGGTAATCCTATTCTTATTGTATTTTGGATTTGAAAAGTTTGGTCCAGTTCCATCAGAGTTTAAAGCTAAGTTGGATAGCTTAGATAGAGAGAATGATTCTTTGATAGTAGCTATTAAGGCTGACGATTCTCTTATCAATGTATTAACTATACAGGATGCTGAACTAAAAGAAAACCTTGCAGCAGCTAAAGGAAGAGTGAAAGTAATCCATGATGTTGTATACAAGGAAGTTGAAGTAGCTAAGAAGTTTGACAGTGCAGCTATTGTTAAGTTCTATGTTGATAGATACCCAACCCAAGCTCAGATAGTTGATACGATAGTAGGAATTAATAAACCAATCCTTCTTGTAGCAGCTACTGACTTAATAAAATACGATGGTGCAAAGAAAGAATTAAGTCTTAAAGACAGCATGCTAACTATGCAAGATGTTAGGATTGCTATGAAGGACAGTGTGATTACTGTATTTGGACTTAAAGAAGATAAGTATAAAAAGATTGTTATCAATAAGGATTTAGCTATTAGTGAATGGTCTAATCAATACAACCTATTACAGATTGAGAATAAGAAACTCAAACTAAAAGCTAAGTTTCAAAGAATTGCTTCATTCGCGATCATCGGAGGTTTAACCTACATGACGTTAAAGAAGTAGCCCCCACCCCAGGCAAACTAGAAGTAGCTCACGAAAGTGGGCTATTTTTTTGTAAAAGAGTTGCCTACTATGAATAAAAGTAGTATCTTTAGGGCAAAATAAATGTTATGGAATTATCAACTTTCTTTTTGAGTTTATTAGGGATCATTGGACTAGCTGTCTTTATTAGAATCTTTTGGGTTCCAATCCTCCTAATAGGCTACACCTTGTATATTTTAGGTGTATTAGTTTTAGCGTCAACGACTTCTGCGTTTGTTTGGAAGGTTTGTACTACACCAACTATAGAAGGCTATTGGTTATTGACTTTATGGTTCTTTATTGTTTATAGTATTGTATTAATAGTTTGGGTGTGTATTGTATACGATGTAATTAATATGGTAGGCAATGCAGTGACAGGCTTCATTAAAAAAACTAGAGCATAGAGTTGCTAGATAATTATTTAATCAGTAAATTTAAAATAAAAAGTTATGGCATTACAAAAGTACGTACAAGAAGAACAAATAGTAAGAAATCCTGATACCTTTTACAAGAAAGGGATAACTAAGTCACCAGATGCAGAGGCTAGATTTAGTCCAGAGTATCACAAAAAATATAACTTTAAGTTTGAACCTCTTGGAAGAGATTATAAAGTTAGATGTGTATGGTCAGCTTACCTTCCTTATAAGAAAGCTAAACAAATAGAAAAGGAGTGGGAGACTGAGTTTCCAAAGAATATTTGGCTAGATACACAGTATAATGGTGTTACAGAATGTAGATATCTAACTCATGATGAATACAAAAGAGTTCTTAACGAGTGTAGAGATAAGTATCCTAAAAAAGATTATGGTTGGAAACTTAATTACTGGAAAGTGTATTTTGTAGAATTTACTAAGAAATAAAATAAGATGACTAAAGAAGAATTATTAGAAGTTTATCAGGATGTCATAGGAGATGAAGAGATCTTAACAGCAGATGGGTTTGACGATGCCATTATAGGACTTGACTCCAAAAGTCTCAGAGTAATATATGATACCGATATAATGGTTAGTATTTTAATGGATCAGGGTATGAAAGAAATGGATGCTGTTGAGCATTTAGAATATAATGTGTTTAATGCTTGGGTTGGAGATCAGACTCCAATCTATATGATTTAATTAATTAGAAGTATATGAATGAGATATTTTTAGGAAGTGGGAGTACATTATCAATGAAGGCTTCCATGGTTGTTGGAGCGAATGAAACTCTAACTTTAATGACACAAAAAGGAGCTATCGATTTGAATATGAAAGTAGAAGCAGACTTTTCTACTATTCCAGAAGAGTATCACGAAGTGTTTCTTAACATGATGAGTACTAAATATTACGGAAAGGTATCTTTTGGAGACAATCCATTCAGCAAATGTTTACCAATACAGAAGAAAAGATGGTGGCATTTTTGGAAATCTAAATAAAAAGTTGCTAGTATCAAATATTAGCAGTATATTCATTATATAAACACATATGTTATGGCAAAATCAGAACAAGAACAACCCAAAGCTTTCACACAGTATGCTGTGGTAGTATTTACTGACATGGGTCAGGTAGTTAGTGAAGTTAATGCTTTATTAGCTAGAGGATGGAGCTTAGTAGGTGGTATTCACGTATCAGCTCAGGGTAGCGCTACTTATCACTACCAAGCAGTAGCTAAGTAGTAGAAAGTTTGTAAAAAAGTTGGAGGTTCGACTAAATGGTCGGACCTTCGCTTTTTAAAACACAAAATTATGAAATACGAATCAACTCTCACAAACATTACAGAGCAGGTTTACAAAGCAACGTCTTTAAACGAAGCTAAGACAGCTATGATTGATTATCTAAAAACAACCCGAGTTAAGCATGCAGATACGATGATCCGGACTGCCACAAAGATTGGTAATCTACCTAGACTGCAAGAGTATTTTACCAATTGTCTTCTACGTTTTGAAGGCTTATCAGTTAATGTGTATCGAAAAGAAGTTGCATCCGATGAAGAATATTCGGATCTTTATATTTAAATAAATGTTATGCCTTACAAAGAAATAGTAAAAGAGTTAAAGAAGTTAGATCCTGATGCTAACGTAGAGATTACTTTAGATCCAGGCCGAAAAGGTTATGTAGAAGTTTGCCGAGTTAGAGCAGAGTATGAAGGATATGGTGTTTCCTTCAGTGCATCCTTCAATTACCGTGCAGCCACATTAGAGACTAATGAGATGACTGTTGGTGAAGTTATTGACCTGCTTAAGAAAAAGAAGTTAGCTAAGATGACTGACCGAGACTTCCCAGGAATAACAAATGTATGTTCAACAGATAGCAATAGTCCTGAATATGAAGATGTAGAGTGGGATGAAGGTACTCCTGAAGAAATTCAAGAAGAAGCTGATTTATTTGATCTATACTTCAGTGGAGACATAGACTGCGACTCAACCTTTAATGGTGTCGATAGCTTTGATATCTACGTAGATGGAGAATATTATACAGTAAAAGATGAAGAATAACAATATGAAACCAGATAAAGCTCGTAAGAAGGAACTTCGTAAGGAATATGAAGATAGGCCTAAAAGTACTCAGGAGGAGTGGGAAGAAGGTATGCTAGAAAATCATAGCTACTATGATATCGATATGTTAGAAGAACATAATGCTCCTATTCTTGAAGAGATTAGATATTGGAAAGAAGAGTACAAGCCCAGTGGTAATATGGGTAAGTGGTGGGCTTCAGTACGAATTGAAAAGCTAAAGAAACAGCTAAAGCATTATCAATAAGTGGAAAAAGAAGTAACAGTCACTATGAAGTTGAAGCTAACGGAAGAGGAGTATAGTGGTGACACATTCCAAGAATTTCTACAAACAGTTGAGAGTGGAGAGCTAGCACAGCAGCTAATGCAAGAAGATATAGATTTAATTGATATTAAAGTAACAGCAAAGGTAAATAAGTAATATGGCAGATAGATTTTTATATTTAGACGACATTCGTACACCATTAGATCCAGGATGGGAAGTTGTGAGAACTTATGAAGAGTTTACAGCAGCTATTAAGTTAAACGGATTGGGAAGCTATTCACATATATCTTTAGATCACGATCTAGGTCACACTGCTATGGTAGAATATTATAGTAATGTTAAACCTAACTACGAACTAAATTATAACAACATAGAAGAGAAGACTGGTTATGATGCAGCCAAGTTTCTAGTAAACGAAAGCATAGAAACCAACATACCACTTCCACAGATATACGTACACTCAGCCAATCCTATTGGGAGCGCTAACATGATGGGATATATAAACAACTACTATAAGAACTGTAAGAGGCAAGAAAGCTGCTTAGGAGTTAATATTGAGCATATAGTAGAAGAGCATTTTAGGCTTACTCCGGAAGAAAGGCTAGCGAAGTACAAGAGAGTGTCTCCGTGTGTAGGACATAGTATTGCTAGCGATGAGGAAGAAGAAGCCTTAAACAGAAGGATGGATATTATCGCACAGAATAGTAACGAAGGTTTACGTTACGAAGCCGATTCTTGGATGGATGAGTATAAAAATGACTATCAACGGTTAGTATCAAGTGGAATGTTTTGGGAGTTTCATCCAGATTGGACAGGTGTGTGGGATAAGGATAAGTATGTATTTTGTCATGAACAAAGGTCAAGAAAGTAAATATAGTTGCTAGTATAAAATATACTAAGTATCTTTAGGTTATTAAAATAAAAGTTATGAGAGTTATTTGTATTGAAGATTCATTATGGGTGGACGGTCCTTACAGAGGACAGCCATCTGCTCACAAAGGTTCTATCTACCACGTTACTGCTTCTTATAGTGGTGAGCAGGTAAGAATTGCGACAGGGCTTGCTATTAATACTAAAAGTACTTGGTATACATTTTTAGAGGCAGTAGGTGCTCACGATTCTGTTAGATTCTTAGAAATACCTGAAGATGATAATGAAGAGTTAGCAGAAGAGTATGTTAGCATAGCAACTAGAAACATTAATTAAATTAAGGTTATGAATAAAGAATTTATCCCTTACGAGCAAGCATTAGAACTTAAAGAATTAGGATTATTGACTTATAAAAAAGATAATGATTCTGGATTGCTATATAAAGGAAGTGATATACCATCAATACTATACCAACAAGCATTTAGATGGTTTAGAGATAGGCATGGATTATACGCTGACATATTTGTAGATGATGATAGAACATTTGGCTTTTGTGTAAGCTCTTTTGCAGAGGAAGGTAGGTGTAGATTAGATAAGCCAATCAAAAGACAGTTTAGTACATACGAAGAATCAGAATTAGAATGTATTAAATTCTTAATTGAAATAGTAGAAAGAAAACCAGAAGCATACAGTTAAATTAATTAATATGTGGATAGCAGAAGTAACATGGCATGACAATACGAGATACTACTTTGGACCTTTCACTGAGTACGAGGCAGGTATTAAGAAATGGAGTGCAGAGTTTTCATACAAGCATGGTAGTATGGTTTATTCTATTGATTATCATAAATTAGAAAATCCAAATCAATAAAATATGACACGAGTAGAACAAAAAGCTAATAAAGAAAGACAGCTATTGAAAGAGTTAATTGATAAGATGTTTGAGATGGCAGGACACGATCTTAAATTTGAAGATGTAGAAGGTAGAAAAGATAATTGGTTTCAACAATACACAATGACTGAGGCTCAAAATGAGGAGTGGCGGGATTGGGGTATTAAATTAATAATGAAAAAGCGACGTTATAATAGGTACTCAGCTGATCGTGAAATGAGAATGTTAGATTTATATTGTGGACTAAAAATATCAGATTCTAAATATGACACCTAAAGAAAAAGCAGAAGAGCTAGTAGATAAATTTCATATAAAGGTACACGTATCTTTTGTTGAAAATTCAATACCATCTGTTGTAAATGCATTAATGTTATATGATTCAGCTAAACAATTAGCGTTAATAGCAGTAGATGAAATATTGAAGTTAAGAGTGAATATACCCTATTGGCAAGAAGTTAAAGAAGAAATAGAAAACTTATGATACAAAAGTATACAAAGAAACCAGTAACGATAGAGGCTATACAGTTTAAAGAAGAAACTATACCTACCATAAAAGAGTGGTTAGGTGATAATCTATTAGCAGAAGCACGCTATAGTTCTCCAATACATTGGATCTACCGAATAAAAACCTTAGAGGGGAATATGCTGGTAACCGAAGGAGACTTTATAATTAAAGGAGTGAAGGGAGAGTTCTATCCATGCAAGCCAGATATCTTCTACGCTACCTACGATGGACCGGTTAAAGTATTGTGGGATCATACTACAGGAGAATATGATTCGGAATACAAGAAAAGAGATAGTACAACAATAGAAGATATTAGAGCTATACAAAAAGAGATAGAAGAGAACGAAAGACAAATAAGAGAGTTAGAAGAGAAAAGATTTAACACTATAGTCAATAAACTAAAGTAGAATGTATGGCAAAGCAATACAGAGTAATACAAAAGATATACAAAGAAGGTACAAAGTATCAAGAATCAATATTCTACCCTCAAGTAATGGATTCTCATACTTTAAATGATAAGATAGAGCCGTGGGAGTTTTTTAATAAAGACACAGACCAGCCTGTTCATTTTGATCGCATAGAGATGGCAAGAACGTATATAGAACAGCAAAAAGCAATGGACATACCAGTTAAAACAATAATACATTCAGCATAATGATACTAATGATAATATACCCACTTGGATTCTTAATAACGTTAACGTTCTTCAAATACTTTGGAAAGCGAATCGGATTCGATTATGACGAATGGAATAAAGATGCATGGTATGAAGATTGGGAGAGCAATGAACAAGCATATTTCGGATTCTCAGTAATGTGGTTCATGATAGTACCCGTATTAATCGTAGTTGGACTATTCAAGGGACTATACATGATTAGTAAATGGTATTTAAAATTATAGGTATATGAAATGGAAATATAGAATAAAAGTTTACAATATTGTTCAGAAGTTTGAAGGAGAGTATAACGTAGTCAAGCAATACATGCCACAGCGGATGGAAAACACCTTCATGGGAAGAATATGGGGTTGGTATAATCTAACAGAGTATCCATATTATGCAGAGGACGAAGCTAGGAATGAAGTAGAGAAGGATAAACTATATTGGAATGTGAGGACTAAAGCAAATGGACACGAAGACTTATATATAAATATAGATTAAGATATATGAAAGCAATCTTAGAGTTTAACCTAGACGAACCAGTTGATGAAGCAGCACACATGAGAGCTGTCAAAGCAACAGACATGGCAGTAGTGTTATGGGATATGGATCAATACCTAAGAGGATTGATTAAGTATGGAGAGCTAGATGAATCAGTAGATAAAGCACTCCAAGAAGCAAGAGATAAGCTACATCAGTTAATGAGTGAACGAGTAGTTGATTTAGATGAACTATTAAAATATTAAAATAGTTAAAAAATGGGTATTTATACCCTTGTTTGGTTAGTTGGATTAGTGTAATTTTATAGTATTACAAACAATTTAAAAACAAACAACAAATGAAAACTTACACAGAAGAACAATTACAGGAGGCCTATAGTAGAGGTCTTATGGATGGCAGATTAAATAACATAGACTATTCTATAACTGATGGCTTCAAACCAATAGAACTACCAAAACCTATGAAAACAGCAATGCAAGAATTAATTGATAAAATCCAATACTCTATTGATGTGCAGAGTGGAGTATCATTAACAGAAACACAAGTAAACACATTAAAAACTGTTATGTTAATAGCAGAAACTTTACTCGAAAAAGAAAAAGAGCAGATAATAGAGGCAGGTAATGCTTGTTCTATTAAAACAATAGTACATAGAGAAAAACTTGATGAAATGTCTGAAGATGAATTAAGGGATAGTCTTGTTGAGGATACTATTTCACATGGAGAAGAATACTACAACCAAACCTATAACCAAAAAAAATAATTTATGAAATTAAACATAGAACTGTTAGACATTTTTACTGAGAAAAAAGGTAGAAGTTGGTTATCCTTGATTGAAATAAATTATGGAAGTCCGTTACTTTATATTGAGTGGGGACAAAAAGGATTTATACAAATCAGTTTTTTATTTGGACTAATTAAAAATTATTAATATGGCAGAGACTAAAAGAATCGCATCACTGTTTGTAGTAACAGACTCAGAAACATTCTATGACAAGTGTGGAGATATTCAAGGTGGTTTATTTGATGGACAATGGCTTAAAGAACATATCAAAACATTTGGCAGAGATGGTTTATTACAAAAACTATCTTGGATGAGCTATCAAATTCATCAAGCATATATAGATGTAAATGCTGAATTGGATGCTGAAGTAGGTATTCAAGTTCCAAATGAAAATATATAACCTATGAAGTATTTAATAAAAGAAATAAGGTATTGGTTGGTTTCGGTTTTTATAAAATGGACACTTGCTGTTTGTCCTGATTGTAAATTTAAGAAACACTTTTGTGTTTTCTTAAAATACAATGTTCATTATCTGATTGATGATATTACAGATGAATTAATCACTAAAAAGAAATAACTTATGAAAACAGCAATGCAAGAATTACTAACGTACATTTTAGTTGATTGTAGAAGCGAAAGTGGTACTATTCAGTTTAATGCACATGAAACATTTAACAAGTTCCTTGAAAAAGAAAAAGAGCAGATAATGGAGGCTTGGATAGCCACTGATAATCAACTGCAAAGATTAGCAGCAGAGGAATACTACAACCAAACCTATAACCAAACCAAATAACCTATGAGTGAACAATTAACACCTATATGCTATTTAGTGGTAGAATGTACCATGTTTGAAGGCTATTACTTTAAATGTAGTAAGGTATTTCTTAATAGAGATGATGCGGAAAGTTATATTACAACATTAGATGAAGATGGTGTATATGATATAAAAGAATTAGAACTAATTTAATAGTATATATGAATATCAATACAGAAGAGGACTTAGCAAGAGCACAGGAGTTAGTAAAGAACAGCAATATGGATGAAGTATTAAGGGAAGTAGATCCTCAAGACCCAACTATGGAAGAATACACACTACCCTTAGAAGGAACTACATCCTTAAGTCCAGAATACGCAAACCCTTCAATATACTTCTACGATAATAACGAGCCAATCATGGTATTCCAAAAAGGTAAGTTCATTTGGAAGGGGGAAGAAGTAGAAGACAAATTCCAAATATACGAAAGATTCAATGAATGGCTAACCCAAGCAGAAACAAATAAATCCAGATAATATGATAGTAAAAACAAAAGCCCTTATAATAACATTAGGTATAATGATAGGGGGAGGAGTATTAATGTATGCACTCCTAACACATACAAGATTAGTAATAGGACTTATAATGGCAATAATAGGAATACTAGGAGCAAAGCTAACCTACACAGAAATCCTAAGCTACCTACAAGACCAAGAAAGAGTAAAGAACGGTACAAAGAATAAAAGGAACTAATGTACAATAAGCTATACCAAGAAGCATTCCAAATAAGAGTTAGCATATACCACAAAAGAGGTAGAAGCGCGCGGGTATGTAAACTGGTATTAAAAGGTAATAGACCCACCCGGAGAAGAAACTAATAGGGGGTACAGGCAGGTATAATCT
>Ga0181352_1000409_pt1 | contig 18427 bp, 25 predicted proteins | sample Fa13VDMLBSN_FD_130103 | JGI IMG/M metagenome (GOLD analysis project Ga0181352, IMG submission 130103) | Freshwater viral communities from Lake Michigan, USA - Fa13.VD.MLB.S.N | ecosystem: Environmental > Aquatic > Freshwater > Lake | place: USA: Michigan | collected 2013-09-23 | reverse complement strand
ATGGGTCGCATGCGGTTTGAGAATCGCAATCAGGCAATCCGCGCTGCTTTCAAGGGAGGCCGCTAATGCGTAACACGATCAAGGCTACGGTTGAGGAGATCATCAACCATCACACCCGGCTCAACGGGCCGACAGAGGATCAGCGGCTGCGCCAATGCGCGGAGGCGATCCAGAGCCGCGCAGGAGTCGGCCCAGCGCAACTGGAAGCCGTGCATGTCTATCTCGCGGCCTGTCGCATCCTTGAGCAGCGGCGAGCCGAGTTTGACCGCGCAGGCGACGGCATGCCGGAACTTCAGGCCGAGGCCGCGCTAGACCGCGCACATAGCGCATGGATCGAAGCCGAGTCGCACCTGCTGCGCCTGTGCGCCAATGTGGAAGTGGAGGTCGCTCATGCGGTGTGACCGCAAGCCCAGCGTGCCGGGGACGGGCGACCGCAAGCCGCTGTGCGGCTTCACCCCGATCCGGTCGCATCTAGAAGCCGCGAAGGCGTTGGGCATGACATCGCATCAGTTGCGGCACGCCGAGCAGAAGTTGTTGCTGAAACTCCGCGAAGCGTTGACGGTCTACGGCTACCACAAGGAGATCAACCGATGAGCAACTACCCGGCTGGATTCAATCACGATGACTGGTTCGATGATCGGCCCGCGCCGGAGCCTGAAGAGGTGGACGGCGAGCCAGAGCCGCTAGAGGAGCCGGAGCCGGATGCTTTCCCACGGGAGGAGCCATGACCTACCGCGACACCAGCCGAGCCGCCTACGCGACGGCGCAGATCGGCGAGAACGAAGAGCGCGTTCTGTCGTTCGTGAAATCCTCGGGCAGTCACGGGGCGACCTGTGACGAGGCCATTCGCACGCTTGGGATGCAGCACCAGTCCGCGTCCCCGGCGTTCACCACGCTAGAGCGCAAGGGCTGGCTGCGGCGCACGGATCGTCGCCGCACGACGGGCACGGGCAGCGCGGCAGCGGTCTACTTGTTCACGGAACCCGGGACTCTGTTTTCAAGTCCACGGACAGGGCGAGCCGATGGACTACGAGCCGCGATTCGTGCAGCGATTGCTGCGCGAGCATCGGGCGATTGGACAGCGTTCGATGATGCGGTAGGCGCGTTGCCTGCTGCCGAGCGCAAGAGACTGAACTAGGAGACACCCCATGCGACTGACTTTGACCGATGACGAAGCACGATTCCTTGAGGCGCAGATGCGCCTGACTGTGATGAACGAGCGCGGGCAGGACAGCCTGCACGCCGAACGCATTCTTGATGCGCTCACCGACTCGCGCCGACTGCGAAGCGCGACTGACCACATCACGGAGATGTTCGCCGACCTTTATCCAGCAGGAGGCCGCGAATGAAGCGCAGCGACTCCTACCTCGACTTCTGGCTTGGGTTCGCGTTTGGCTCCCTGTCCGTCGCCGCGTTCCTCGCGGGGACTTGGGCTAACGCGCTACTCTTGGAGTTCATCCCATGACACCCATCCAAACCGCCGCTGACATCCTCTCCACCATCCCGCAGGTCGCAGCCTGCTGCGGATCGTCGGCTACCCAGCCCGTCAACTGCGCGGCTTTGGTCGCGCTACGAGAGGCAGTAGCCAATGCAGCCGACGAGGAGGAGAATCAGGCTCGCCTGCTCGCTCGCGTCCGGCCAGTCCTTCGCATGCATGTGGTTCGCATGCAGGCGCAAGCCGATTCCGATGCCGTGTCGAACGGCGGCACGCCCAACGCTACTAGCGAGGAATGGCTACGCCAAGGCCGCGAACTGCTGCTAGCCGTCGAGGCCCGCCTAGGAGTCACCAATGATTGAACTCATGCAAATCCTCATAGGCTGCTCCATCGTGATGGTGTGCGCCTGTACCTACATCGTTCTCACGCATAAGCGCACGCCAGAGATGCGCGTGGTGCTGCCGGGTGATCCGATGAACCGACCGGACATGGCTTCTCCGATCCCGTGGCACACGCAACGCTTGCCACGCGATGCCACGCACATCGCATGGATCATGCACGGGAACGGCCACATTGGGCGCGTCCACACACTCTACATGCAGTCGCTAGAGAACCTCGCGCATGAGGTGATCCGCGCGAAGTCCCCGTGGGGGCCGATCATCACGCACTCCATCGAACTGGAATGCGATATCCGCGACCGGGGCTGCGTGCCGGATGGCGAAATCATGTACGCCGTGGCTCGCATCGACGGCGACGGCAACGAATACTGGCTGGGCAAGCGCGGCGACTGGGTAAATCGCTGGGCCGAAGATGCGTCGATCTACGATGTCTTTGGCGCGGACTCGCACCGCTAGCCGCTACAATCTCATCGCTGCGCGGTCGCCCCCATCACTACACCGCGCATGCGGGTGTCTCGCCCCTGCCGTACTTCCGTGCGGTAGGGGCTTTTCTTTGTACGCTGCTCGCATGGCAAGGAAGCCACCACCACGCCCACCATCAATCACAGACATGCTGCGCGATGTCGCGGACACGCTGCGCGACATGAACGCGCACGGACTCGCCGGGGATGTCGAGGCCGCAAGCGAATCGCTTCGCACCATGCTCGACCTAACCAAGTTTGGCGACTGCCTGTTCGGGGATGAGATACGCAACATCCTGAACATCCGGCACGCGCTCCGGCCACGCAGAGGCACGGCAATCGATCCGATGCGCGGGCAGCGCAAAGACCGCCGCGCACGCCGTCCGATGCGCTAGATCGTCACCAGCGTGTCGGCAAGGGTGTTGGTTCCGGCTAGCGGCAGATAGATGCCCTGACGCTCTGCACCGACCCAGCGTGCAAAGCCCTTCATGAACTTGCCCGTCGTGCTTGAATCGCTCACAGCCGCGATGGTTCCCGAGTCGCCAGCCGCCCAGTCCGTCGCGCCACAGGTGATGAGGACGGACGGGCCAGCCGCGTACAGACGGGTCATCGGAGCAAGCACCAGTTCGTCGATCATCAGCGTGCCCGTGTTAGCGATAGCCGCCGTGCTGTAGATGTCGAGATAGAGCGTGGTCGCAAGCGCAGACTTGGCGATGCTGAAGGTCACGCTTTGCAGGGCGTAGGTCGTGGTCAGGCTGGCGAGGTTCAGGGTGATCGCAGTTCCGACCACCGTGCCCGAAGCATCACGCAGCGCAACGCCGACCGTTCCGGTAGTCGATGCAGCCACGCGAGCGTAGAAGGTCAGCGCGTAATCAGTTTCGGCCTGCACGCTCGTAGGTGCGCCAGAGCCGGACGCGATCTGCTGGCGAATGCGGGTGAGCGTCGAGCCGTTGCCGACGAACTGGAGCGCGTAGGTTCCACGGCACGGCGTGCTTCCCTGCGTCACTTGCGTGCCAGCCGTGCCCGTCACAATCGTCCACGCACGCGGTGTGTTGCTGCTCCAACTCTCAAAGTCGCCATTGGCAAGGATGCTCACGCCCGGTGCGCCGACGCTAGCCGTAATGCTCGCGCTAGTGGCCTGCACCGTTGTGTTCAGGCCAGAGCCACCCGGCCACGCAATGTTGTTCATGGCGTAGGACGAGAAGCCCGTGAAGGCAAAGGTGGCCTCGCCGAAGTTGCCGATGTCGCCGCCCACCGTGCAGTTCATGCGGATGGTTTCGTTGTACATCTCCTGCAAGTACAGGCTAGACGAGGCCGGACGGTAGGCGCGAACCAGAACCGTGCCCGTGCCTTGATTGCCGCTGGTCGCGGTGTAGGTGACGCTGCTCGTACCGACAGCCTCAAACTTGTAGGACTCCGAAATCATCTGGTCGCGCAACTTGCGAAGCGCAGTCGTCATCGTGCCGTCGTATGCGCCGTACAGGTCGCGCATCTCGTTGATGATCGTGGCCGTGATGCTCTGCTGAATCGCCGCGTAGATCGGAATGCCGAGCGTGGATGAAAGGCCAGTTGAATAGTTTGTCAACGGCGCAAGGTTTGCCGCGTCCTGCCGGAAGTCCGTGCCGTCGTACAAGGCCAAAACCGTGTCGATGTTGCTGCCCGTATCCCACAATGGAGAAGTAACGGTATAGACATTGTTCGCATATCCGAACAGCGAACCGAGGCGCGCACCGAAGTCTGGAAGTTGGCTAGGCATGCGGGCAGTTTAGCCTTCGGCGTGCCACTTTCCGATAGGACATGCCTCGGCTGGCAACCGCACCTTCAGCCCGGTGAAGCAGCCGCATTGCCTGCACCGCGAGCCGTCCCATTGGTCGCAGCCTTTGCAGATCGCTAGCCGCCGCTCGGACATGGGACTGTCGGCGGTCACGGAGGCCACCACAGCCTTCGCTGCGCCTGCGATGTAGTGCATGGGGCCGTGCGCTGGGGTCTGCAAGGTGCGAACAGGCATAGCGACATCGCCCGATTGCACTTGTTTGCCATCAACAACTCTTTGTGAGCAGAAATTACAAACTCCCACGCTTGGCGTTCCATTGAACAAACCAAGGGAACAACATCCGCCGCCTTCGATTCCGCATTCAGACCATTTATCGCAGTTCATCACGATACAACAGCGGTCATCGGTGCGCCGGGAATCAAGTATCCAGCGCACCTCCAAGGTGCATAGTCCAGCGTTTCGTTTTCACATCTCAAACCTACCGGACTTCTGCATGGAGGTATTTGATCCACAGATCGAAACTCGTACTGTGGATGGCAGCGGTAATCGAGAGTTGTAGTTGGACAAATCAATGGATTCTCACAATCCCACGGGGTGTTTGGATACAGCACATCTGGACATCCATCGAATGGGCCGGGAGGTGACACATGCGACAAGATGAACACTTTCCAATTGTCGCTTCCGTAAACACCAGAGCAACCTGCAACTACTGTGTAAATCCAATAGACCTCATAATTGTCATCGGGATATCCGAACACACGAGTACAAAGCCGAATCGGCCCCATTCGTTGCGTTCTGTATCCGACAGAAAATCCGTCTACAGTTGGGACGCAACAACGATATGCAATTGCCGATCCCGAAAAGTTGATTGAGTTGGTGTAAGCAGGCAAGCCCGGTACGGGGTCACATGCACATTCGTAGCAATACTCATTCGGCATCGTGACTGTAATTGTGACAGCACTCGGCCATTTGCCTGTGGTGCAATCACACGCGCACGGCCCCTGTTCCTTACAGCAACACTCGGAGAGCCTGTGGCTCACTCAAACACCCCAGAGCCGACTACGCTGATGTAGTTCGCATGTCCCGCGTTCACATATCCCCGCAATTCGTGGCCGTCCGGCACAAGCACATTCTCCACCACGAAGATATCGGTGCTGCCAACGCTGTACTCGTACAGGATGAAGTCGCCCTGCTGCGCGAATGCTCGGCCAGCCGTGACTGCTAGCGTTACCTTTACCGCTGCGCTGTGTGCGTTGCACAAGTTGATAGAGCGGAAGAAATACGAACCACCAGACGCGATCAGCAACGGAGCCTCGGTTTCGGACAAAGCCTTGCGTAGCAGGAATGGTGTACTCATTGCTGGATCATACTAGCGATGCTTGCGCTGCTATTGTCCGCGATGCCGCTTGCGCCAGACTTCTGCCACGCCGGGTTAGGAGCCGTGAACGGAACGGATGTTGGGCAAGTCACATCCACACCGTTGGGAGCCATCAAGTAGTACATCGTGAATCCGCTGGGGTGCGCGTACTCGTAGCACGGTGCAACACCCTTCGGAGCCGTTCGCACGATCAGCGTCTGCGTTGAGGTTGCGTTGTAGCGCAGCAAGCCGCCGTCGAAGTTGGTGGTTGGCGCACTTGAGAGGCTTCCGTTCATCTCGGCCAAGTTCAAAGCCACCCCTCGCGCTCCTAGCGCACTATCTCCGTATTCGTTGCCGGGGCTGAATGTGCCATTGGTCAGGCTGTTTGGAAACACCTCGTTGAAGCGATACAGCCACACATACGCCTGCCCGTTGGCATTTTCCTTCAACACCTGCGACTGCTGGAATTGCGCGAGGAAGGTTCGCACGATGCCGCATCGCTTTGGGATGTGGACGAGGTTCACAAAGCCGTTGGCCCGGTACTGCGAGCCGAGGCCGTAGGACTTCACTCGGGCATCCGGCATCAGATGCGGCAGCAGCAGCGAGTCTGCATTGCTGCCCCACATGCGGTACATAAGCGGCACGCCACCACGCCCAAAGTGGATCTGGTCGTACTGGAAGCCGCTAGAGCAAGTGCGGTTCATCGGCGAGTTGCCGGGGTACGCAGGGATGCGGTTCAGCGTCACCTCACCGTCGATGATGTACTGCGCTCGGTTGTAGCGATTCACCACCACCGCCAAGCGAGCCTCTAGGCTCGTCGTCCAGTCCTTCTTCCACCACGGGCATTGCTTACTCGTCGCGGCAGCATTCCACGGCGTGGATGGCATCGGGCTGCTAGCAGCCGTAGCCGGGGGCGCAAACCATCCTGCACCCGTATCCGTCGTATCGCTTTGGTATCCGATGAAGGCCGGAATGTGGTCGCCGATGAAAGCCACTCGGCCTGTCGTGCCGTTCTTGTTCAGTTGGAAGTAGAGCGGCGGGCGCGGCGAGCCAGCCATAGCCAGATGCGGCGCGGTCGCTTCGCTGCCCGGTACGCGCACGCCATCGGGAGACTGCGACGCTCGGCTGTCAACATACACCTCGCTCTTGCCGCCAGTCACCGTGCCCCAGCATGACACATGGCGCGTCTGATGCACCGTGCCGTAGAGCAGGTCGGGAACTTCGTTGGTGATTTGGTTGAACCCGCCGCCCGTCCTAAAGGGCGAGTTCGCGCTGTGCCACATGTTGATGTTGGTCAGGTCAGTCGGCCCCGGCGTGTAGTTCTGAAGCCAAGTATTTCCGTAGTCCAACTTGACAAGCGACAAGCGCATTTGGAAGCGATCCCAAATCCAAATGCAGCCAATGCGCGATGCGATCTCATCCAACGCCTCGCCGATGTTTCGGCCTCGGAGGTCGAGGTTGAGCATGTCGCCCACCTGCTCTTGAATGCCAGCCACGGCTCGGTAGTCGTAGGTGATTGGGTAGCGATCCCATGACGCGCGGCCCACATTGTTCGCTGCCACGCCCGTGTAGTAGTCGAGGATCTCAACCGCTGACCACGGCTTGTCCTCGTACCAGAACTGCGGCGATGGAATTCCGGCAAGGCTTGCAGTCGGGATGTCGCCCGTGCTTCCGGCAGGAATCGCACTAGCCGGATTGTCGCTCGGCGCGTAGGCGGTGCTGCTCTTGCAAGTGGCAGCGACGAGGTGCAGCGGGTTCTCCGCAAGCATGTTCCATTGGTCGGCAGCGAAACCGGACAAGGCCGTGGTTCCATCATTGCCACGCGACGGCATCGCAATGCCCTGCGCCTGCAAGGACAGTCGAGGATCGGCAAACTTGACCACCCACAGACCGCTCGTCTGCGATGAGTTGGGCAGCGTAGCGATCAAGCCGGGGCCAGTCACGCTAGCCATCAACTCTTGCGCCGACAGTTGAATCATGCCGCGCCAACGCATCGCCCGCCCCAGATTCATCAAGGCCAGCGTGCTATAGGTTGGCGCGGTCAATCCCTGTGGTGCAAAACTCTCGGGTGTGCCGCCGCGAGTGTCCGGCTCCACATCCGGCAAGGTGTCTGGGATCTCTCCACCACCGACACCCGGCCCTGTGATCGGCCCGCCTGTGTCGCCATCTCCGGGCTTACCTGCGCCCCCAGCGAAAGGCTCCCAGACGGTGATGGTGAATCGGTTCGCAGCCTGCACACCATTGAGCCATGCTGAACCGGGCAGCAGATTGGGAGCGTTGCTTGAATTGTCCGCGCTGTTGACAGCCACAAGCAGCGACACCTCGGCGTATCGGCTTGCACCGATCAGCGGCGTGGTGATGCAGTTGACGCTGTTCGGATCAATACCAGCCCTGCTCAACATCTCATCGACTGTCTCGCTTCGATTGATGACATAGCCCGCGAACGATTCCGTCTTCGGGTCTTTGACATCCGGGCTATATGTGATCGAACCGAGAACGGTAGTCATCAGACGAAATCCATTTGCGTGGACGAGCCGCCAGTATCAACCTGCTGCGTGTTGATTTGATTGTCCTTGCTGTACGGGTCGCGTGCCTGTGCGATGCTTGTGGGAGCGTACACAAGTCGCGGAGGCCCGCCCATCTCGTCTGCTCCAGTCTTGCGGACGCTGTTCGGGCTGTTCGCTGCCTGCGCTTGAATAGTGCGCGTAGCCACAATCGCGTAGGTCGGCTTGCCCGTCGCGTCAATCGGAGCATTGTTGACCGCGATGGTCTGGGCCTTCACGACGAACGCATCGTTGATCTGCGGCCACGGGATCGGCTGCGAAGAACTCGTTGTTACCATGCGGACGGTCTGCGTGATCATCACTACGGGCGTTCGCAGTTGAATCGGCCATTGGTACGCGCCTCCGGTCGATTCCAGATACGCCATGCCCGTATCGGCAATCTCGTAGGTTTGCGAGGACTCAAAGTGTTTGATGGCGTTTGCCGTCTGCGGAATGCCAGCGTCCGAGTCAACTGGTGTGGTCTTGGGATCTTCAGGATTGCCGACCGGGGCATCATCCGACATCTCAAACACCGTCAGAGTGGCTTCTGTTTCTTCGCCCGAGTCCGGATTGTTGACCACGCTCTGAATCGTGCTTGGCGCGTTGCATGAATCCCACTCAAGGAAGGTGTTCGTTTCAAGGAACACGCCACGGCTTGGGTAGGCATTCACATATCGCGTGCCGCCAGTCTTATGCGGAGGGCTGAACATCTTCTTGATGACAGAAGTATCCAACTTGCCATCCAAGCCACCTTGACCCTGCGCTGTGATCTCCAACTCAATCCGGTTGCGCGTGTAGATGTTCGTCTCGCGCAGGCTGATGGACTGAATCAAATCGTTTGCAAAGTCGATACGCGCCTGTGCTGCCTCGTAGGCGATTGCCACCAACTGCTGTGGGGGTGTAGTTACCTCTCCCTCAAAGTGACAGCGGAAGGTCTTGATGCCCAGCGGATTGTCGAGGCCACGCTGATAGTCAAAGGACGCGTCGCCCATCATCACGGGGTACTTCAGATCACGGAACACCAGCCGATCTTCAATAGAGAAGGTCAGATTGTGCAGGCTTGCATCTAGCGTGTAGTCCTGCTTCGTTCGACGGAAGCCCGGAGGTGGCGTGCCTGCCACCAAGCGACGATACAAGTCAGGGCTGTTGCCATCTCCATTGTTCTGACCGGGCGCAGTCAAGATCGTGTTTGGCGTATCAGCAAGCGATGCGTTTGCGCTCTTGCGCGATACCGACAGCGTGCCGGATCGGCTCATCGTGATAAATCCGGCTTCATCAATCGACTGCGTGACGATCATTTCGAATCGCTGAATGCGCGTATCGCCACAGTTGAAGAACGCAAATGAGAAGCCGACGAACACGGCGTTCACACCGCTGCTGCCGACAATCTCGCTCACGGTCACATTGGGTAGCGGGCCATTCCGCATGTCTGCCGTGGCCGTTCCAGAATCGGACGCGGATGCAAGTGCAACGGTGCTGCCATCATCAAACTTGAGCGACAGCGTGCCGCGAGGACGGTTCAAGCCTTGTCGAATGTTGGCGATGGTTCCCGTAAATGGATCGCTGGTGCTTTGAATGACACCAGAGCCTTCCACAAGATGCTTGCGACCTGTTCGGTTGAATCCGTCGCCGTCGTACAGGTTCTCCGTGGCAAAGCGCGTCAACTTCACATTGTTGACCGTGTAAGTCGTGCCGCCAACAACATAGGTCAAGATCATGGATGCACCTTGCTAGGCATTGGGACATTCCAAGGACTTGTTGCGCCACCGGGTGTGAGTCGAGGAGCAACGGGACTAGAAACTGAAAGCGCGTTGAGCGTGTTGATCGCCCATTGATTTCCGTTGAACTTGCCCTTGCCTTGCAGAAGGTCGATGATGTCCTGCAATGCTTGGATGACATTGCCCATCTGATTGTTGGTCGAGACTGCGGCATTTGCGGCCATGCTCATTCCCAACGGATTGAACCCAAACAGGCCGAGCAGAATTGAGCCGATGCTGGTTGGAACGGCTGCTGGATTGCTCTGCAAGAACCCCACGAACGACTGGAGAATCTTCAGCAATCCAAGATTGATCGACTTCATGAACTGCGAAATCGCACTCAAGATCGGAACGAGGATCGCAACAATGGTCAGTCGAATGATGAGAAGCAGCGGGAAGATGAGGTCTTTGATCTCTCGGAGAATCTGCGACACCAGCACATACAACGGCTGCAAGATGCTTGCTTCCTGAACGGACTGCCGAATGTCTTGCAGTCGATCCATCGCGCCCTGCATGGCAAGTGCTGGGTTGTACTTCGCCAAGGTGTCCATGCGGCCTTTGATGTAGTCCACGCCCATCTTGATGGCGTAGGCCGTGCCAGCAAGCGCGGCAATGCCAACTGCAAGGCTTCCAAGCGCAACGCCCATCGCACCACCACCAAGCCCCTGCGCCGCAGAAATGCCTCCGCTAACGATTTGCCCCGCACCGCCGCCAGTCGCGCCAGTTCTAATCACATCTCGCAGCGAGCCGATGTTGGAAATCGCTTGTTGAATTGCGGACAGCGTAGACGCATTGGATGCGCCACCGCCCATCGCACCCGCACCGCCACCGACAGCCCCGCCAGTCAGGCCGCTCGTCACCATGCGAAGGTCAATGTGTCCAAGAGATTCGTCAGCCATCTGCCATGATCCTCACGAATGAACGCATCGTCGCGGACGCACTCACAAGCCCGGTCAGGTCATCGTGCGTGCCTGCATCCAGTTTCATCCACACTTGCTCGCTGCTGCCCGTGTTCGGCACATAGCCCTTGAGCGCAGCCGCAGCCGCGTTAGCGGTCAAGAACGCGCTCTTGTTGTCTACGAGGCTTTCCGTCATGCGCTTGGCAAAGTCGTATTCGACCTTGACCACGGCATGCACGCGGTACTCAATAGCGGAGCCGTTCAGGCCGCTCATGTCGCCGAGAGCCGTCAGGCTCACGGGTTCGATTTGGATGTTCGGAACCGCCGAATCCTGTAGACGCAACTTGTCCACCACGAACACGCGATTCCCGGCAAGGGACAGTTGCGATGCAATGCGTCCCGCAATCGCGGAGAAGAAATCGCCGAGCGTGGTTGTGGCGGTTATGTCGCTCACGGGATCACGCTGTTTGTGATGCTTCCCGGCGATGCGGTCGGCAGTTCAATCCCATTGGCAAACGGGGCGAAGAACCGCTCGGTGTAGGTCAGCACATTTGACTGGTAGTTGTTGGAGATCGCTACGGTCGCGTAGTCGCCGATGCGCCAGTCAACATCTCCTCCGATGATCTGAACGAACTGACCATTCGTTCCCGCCTGCGGAGGCACAAAGATGAAGGCGCAATCGACCGCAACAACACAACCCGCATTCAAAGCCATCGCAACAGAGCAATCCACATCGGCAATCGGAGCCGAATAGTCGAACTGATAGGATGCGGTAAACAACTGCCAAGATGTTGTGATCGACGCTGCCGGAGCAACTGCATACGCAAACTCTAATCCGGTACTCGCATTTGACAATGACAAATACACAGGCTGCGAAACTGTTCCGCTAATCTTCTTCACCCAGAATCCAAACACGATTCGCTTTCCGGGGCCAATCACACTAGCAGTCGTCGTCTGACTGATGCCTGTTGCACTAGTCGGAGTGATCTGCAACGCGCTTCCGTTGCGAAATACTCCCGCTGACAATTGTGCGATGTTTGCCGCTCCTAGATACGCAGTCCATCCATTTGGCACGCCGCCACTCCATGAATCAAAGCCGCCGTTGGTCAGCGTGTTCTTTGAGTCGTTGTAGTCGCTGCTCGCAAGCGTGAAGTTCGCGCCGCTACCACCCGGCCAAAGGTTGGAGGTGACATCCGGCACACGCAGACCGCCCGTGATCTGGAACACCTCTCGGCCAGCCGTCGCCCCGGTCGTGGTATCGCTAATACATTGGAAAGTGATTGTCTCGCTCGGCGACATCTGCGAAGGCGTGCCGTGGAGAAGGATCTTGCCCGTGCCAACATTCGCAGCCGCGTAGGACACGCTGCCCTGCGTGACCACATTCTGATAGAGCGTGGTGCTAGCCGCTCGCATCTGTCGGTTCAGTTCCTTGAACGCCGGGATCGCGCTCTTGGGGATGTTGCCATTGTCCGCAGTCACCATCTCGGTCACGGTCTTGGTCGCGCCGCCGATGGAGTTCGTGATGCTGGTGTCTGCCGTCCGGGTCAAGTTCAGGAAGTAATCCAACACGCCGGAGATCATGTACCGAGTGCTGGAGTCGTACTGACCGTCAAGGCCCGAGCCTGAAAACGATCCCGTCCCCTTCACGCGGTCTTGCAGCGCGGAGCGGGCATCAATCTGCGCTTTGGCGATGCCCATCAACTTGCCGATGCGGGCATACAGGGTTGAAAAACTAACGGTCATGGCTTCTCCTCAATTCGCTGAATGATGCCGCAATCTGATCCCGAACGCTAGGAGTTTGTCCAAAGAGCGTGGGCATGAAGCCACTCATCGAATCCTTGCCTCCGAACGCTAGGCCGACACCTTGCACAACGGGTACGGTCTTCCAAGCATTCGCAAGGCCGAGATTCATCATCAAGCCCAACGCCACCTCTGGTGGCAACTGCCAAGGGGTCACACCGTAGACAGCGGCGAAGATCGCTACGGTGCGCCAGCGTTTCCCAGTTGCTTCAGGCTCATCATCACTCGCAGCGCGAGCGCGTGGGCTTCGGCATTGGTCATCGCTTCTGCATCGGAGACAGGACGCACCGCAGCCTTGACGGCCTTGATGAGTTGATCGGATGTGGGATTGTCCGTCGCACCCGCAAGGGTGAGTTCGGACAGAACCAGCAGCGCGTCGATCTTGAACGCCTTGTCGCCGACCGGGTACTCGGAGATGAATTGGGTTTCTTTGCTCATGCGACGGTAAAGATAGCCGAATCGTAGTCGGTCGGGTCTGGCAGAGCCTCGTAATGGAACACAACGCGGCTAGCCTTGTTGCCAAAGTCCTGCTGCTTCATTGAGATCAGGCGAGCGCGTGACACCGTGATGGTCTTGGAACCCGTCAGCACAATAGCAACGGTGCTGCTCTGGGCATCGGTTCCGACCTTCGACCACGAATACGCCTGCGACTGCCCACCGTCCGTGGCATCGACCGCGTTCGCAATCGTGGTTCGGTCAATCGACACCAGCGAGAAGTACACCTGTGCCTTCGTGCCAGTACGGATAGCCGCAGCAGGCATCGTGCCGCTCTCATTGGTGAACACATCCGTGTACTGGTACTCGACTTCAATACGGAACAGATCGTCGTTATCGCCACGACCCAGAACAGAGCCGCCGACGGAAATAGTGTGGGGGCCGACGATTTCGATTGCTACTGCCATTGGGATTCCTCCTGTTTGATTCTAACGCGCACCCAAAGCGCGAGCGATAGCGCGAGCCAACTCGGCCTTCGCAGTCGATGGCATGGCGAAGATGGGACGCGCTGGGACGGTTACGCCGCTCTTCGCGTACAGATACTCCTTGGCCTTCATGGCCTTGGGATCGCGCCGGACAGCACCGCGTGTGAACGGGATGAAGTTTCCGCCGCTCGTCTTGAAGCCGTGGTGCTGGAACACCGCGTAGAGCGGGCCGCGCAGGAACAGCCGCACGCCGTTTGGGATCTCCTGAATCGTCCCGTTCAGGCTCTGAAGCAGGTTGCCCGTGTCGGCCAGCGGCACGCCGCCCGCCCGGTAGTGGGGCAAATCGACTTGCTTGCGGTTCTTGCCCCGGCCCTTCCAAACCTTGATGGTGGCCGTGTCAGCCCACAGGCGCGCGTAGCCGCCCACATCCGCGCCTCGCGTGCGGATGCGCTGCTTGGCCTGCTTGACCAGCACGAGGGCGACATTGGCCCCCTTGCTGCCTAGCCGCCGGACTAGTTCACGCCCTAGATCCATCAATACGCCTGCGTGCGCCGGGGCGGGTAGAACGAGTCATCGGAGGCCATGTGCAGGCTACCCCGCGTGGTAGCCGATATGACCGACACAGAGGCCGTCCCAGCCCCTCGGTTGGCATCCACGGCAAACACCCGCTTGCCGTCCCGGAGCGATCCTAGAGCCTCCTGCGCCCTATTAGCCTTGGCCTTGACGGACTCCGGCACATCGCCGCCGCGACGCTCAAACAAGAAGCACAAGGCCAAATCGGCCACCAGCCCGCGCACCAGCGCGTTGCCGTCCGTAGCCAGAGCCTCTAGTTCCGCGACCGTGTAGGCGTTCGACCGGGTAGCCGCGCTCGCCACCTCCTCGCCGCCACGGAGCAGGGCTTCCGTGATGATTTCGGATGTCGAAATTGTGCCGTCCGCGTTGGTGTCGGTCGCCAGTTCCTTGAGCAGTCTCTCGTCGGCGTAACGGATGAAGAGCGTGTTCGATAGCAGTTGTGCCATTGCCATAGGTCAGTCCTCCATGAAATAGGGCCGCCCCGGGGTTAGCGGAGCGGCCCTGAAAGTTGCAGAGTCAGAGCCGATCAGGTGAGGATGTCGGCGACATACAGGCTCGACAGCGGCGAGGTCATCACCGTTGCGCTGTTGTCGGTCACGCTGCCCTTGACGCGACGGTTCCACGGATCGTCCAGAGTCTCCACGGTCATGTCTTCGTATGCGAAGATCGTGAGGCTGCTGAAGGACGGGCCTTCATTGCCCACCAGACCGCCGGGACGGCTAACGAATGCAATCGCGGGGGCCGAAGCATCGCCGTAGAAGAAACTGGTCGCCTTGGTCGAACCCTTGCGATTCGTGACGCGCACGGTGTCATCGACCACAACCTGCAAGCCGAACAACTGGCTTGGCAGGCCATAGGTGGCAAACTGCGCGTCACCCTGAAGGAAGTTGAACGCGGCGGGGTAGTTCTTCACATAGTCGCGCACGCCTTCAGTCGATGCGATGATTCGGGCGGTGGTGGGATTCATCACCGCGCAGATGTCGCTTGGGCTGACGGCAGCGTTGGTCGCCTGCACAATCTTCTCGGCAGCGGTGCGGAACAACTTCTGCACCTGATCGCCAGAGTCCGCAAGGTCGCTGTTGATCAACTTCGTTGCGTTGTTGTAGTAGCCAACGCCCGAAGATGCGCTGTAGGAACCGCCGCTGTAGTCGGCAGCGTAGTTGGCAATGGTCGTGATCGTGCTTGCCAGTCGAACGCCACGATGAGTCATCATCTTCGCAGCAGCGATACGAGCATGGCTAGCCACGATGTCCCATTGAGCCTGACGAGCAGTCTCCTGCGGGATGTGGAAGGACGACTGGTAGCGGGCGCAAGCGAACGACTTGAAGTCGAAGTCGCTGTTGATGCCAGTCGGACGATCTTCGCCGAGCGGCCACAACTGATCCTGCGTCTGCACGACGCGAGCAGTCTCCTCCTCGTCGATGGCGAGGTAGTAACCAGCCATTGCCTGCACAGGCACGATCTGGCTGTAGCGGGTCAGGGGGAACTTGTTCACCGAACGGGTGAACTCGATCTGGATCTGGCCCGTAGCGGGCGAGAAGGTGGGGATGAATGTATTCAGTCCGCCGCCGGGTGCAACTTCAGTCATTGGTCAATGCTCCTTGTTAGTTGTTTCAGAGAGTGGTGGGGTAGTAAACCATTCCACCATTCTTCACGATGCGAATGATTCGGCCGGACGCGCCTGCTTCCAGAGCCACATAGCCCTGATAGCGGAATACAGGGCCAGCAGTCACGACCGCCGTGACCGCCTTGCCGTCCGAGTCAGCCTGCACGCGACTACCGCGCGCAACTGCACCGCCGCATTGCACGAGAACCACATCGCCACCCTGAAGGGTGATCGGCTCGCCATCAAGCGCGTGCGTGCCGTCGGTCGTATCAAAGCGACGGGTGCTGCCATCGGTCACGCCGATCACATTGTCAGCCGCGCTGTCAACCTGCACGCCCGTGTTGTCATCGGTGTTGGCAGTCGGGCCAGTCGCATCAACCTTGATGAAGCGGTACGCATAGACCGTGCCGCCTGCGATAAGTGCCGGAGTGTCAGAGAAAGATCCCATTGTCTTGTGTCCTTTCGATTAGGCCTTCTGGCCCGTGTACTTTGCGAACAGTTGCTTGAACTTGGCGAGATCGCCAGCCGCTTCACGCACGGCTCGGGCAGTCGCTTCCTTGGGATCAAGGATCGAACCACCCTCATCGGTCACGGTGTGCTGCGCCACGGTCGGAACATTCAGCGGCAGGCGGGCCATCGTGGCCTTCCAGAACGCGATCTTCGCGCCGGGGTTGGCAGCGTCCGACAGTTCCTCCACCATGCTGTTGCGGAACTTGCCACAGCGGTATCCGTCGCGGATCATGGAATCGACTTCCTTGCCGAACCGCTCCAACTTCAACTGCTTCTCAAGTTCCTGCACGCGTGCGAACAGAGCCTTCGTGCTCTTGTCACCCTTGCTCATCTTGGCCTTTCCGCCATAGGCGGCTTCCATCTCCTCGTCCTCTTCTTCTTGCTCGCCCTGATGCGAGCCGATGTCGACATGCACGCCGTCGGCGAAGTTCTCTTCGTCCTCGTCGCCGTCCATTGGGCCAGCGAACTCCATGCCCTCGGCGGCCATCGCCTCGGCATCAGCCTCCTCGGCCATCTTGTCCTCGTCCTCGTCAACCGCGCACTCCATAGCGGCAGCAGCCTCAAGAGCCTTCTTGGCCTCCTCGTCGGCTTCCATCTTCTTCTTCATCTTGCTGGGCATGTTCTTTCCTTTGGTTCCTGCGGACGGGACGAAGGTGTTGAGTCCTCCGCCGACGCCAATTTCATCAAACTTTTCCTTGGAGTCAATAGAAACGCGCACCACTCCAAGCGGACGCTCAAAGACCACCTTTGAGCCGTGCTTCGTGAACCGAGTGTCAGGCAGCGGCCTGCGTGGCGTATCGCGCCCAAGCAGAGCCACCTCCGACAGATGATTGTCCTTCCAAATCTCCGCGCTGCGGCGAGGGAATGCGTTGGTCGCCAGCAGCGAATCGAACGCCTCCTTCGGCATCTCCACATCGCCGACCACATAGGCAACGCCGTTGCGCTCTTCGTAGCGAACGCTGGTGATGTCGCCGACCGCCTCGGGCCGCGTGGCCTTGCCGTCCTTCTCGTGTTCAATGACGAGTTTCGGACGCGAGCCGCGCTGGATGAACTTCCCGGTGCGTGAAACGATGTCGCGCACCTTGCGATTGTCGTACCCCTGCATGGCCTCGTCATCGTCCGAGTCGATGGACGGATCGAAGCCCATGAACAGTTCAAGGTTCTTGATGCGAACCTTTCCTTCTTCGGTCTTCTCGACGGTGTGGGATGCTGGCATGTTCAATCTCGCAGCGTCAAAACCGCAGGCTTTGGAGAGCCGTTCACAACTGGATACACATCAACTAGCACGGGCTTTCCTTTGGCATTGCCCTTGATTGATGCGAGCATTTGCTTTGCAATTGCCTTTGCCTCTTCCAAAGAACGGACGGAACGATGTCCGACAGGCTCGTTTCCAACATGCGCTGCAATTGAATAGGTGACATCATCCGCAAACCGCTCCTTGCGGCCCTTGCCGAAGTAGAAGCGATCCTCGACCTTGAAGGTCGCCTTCGCTCCGGGGCGGGAGGCACGCAAAATCTTTCCGGTATTGATTCCAAGAGCAAGCATTGCATTGAATCCCTGCGGCACCGATGCGCCCGAATCAATTGCCAATTTCCACAAGCGACGAAGGGACTCTGCTGTTAGCGGATCAGTCTTGTAAGTCACAGATGAACCGTCTTTTTGTCGAACGGTGAAAGACTCTGTTTTTGCCATCATGTCCTTCTCGCCGGGGCGGGACATATTGGCGAGGCGTTCAAGTCCAGCAAGACCGCGAGCATCCTTTGCGGGCATGGTTTCAGCCTTTCGCTTCAATGCTGCGATGGTTCCAGATTCAATGCGACCAAATCCGCGCAGATCATCCCACCAATACAAAACTCCATACTGCGATCCGACATCTGCTTCGATTTTGTAAGAACCACCACGCACCTTTGCGGTGTGTTCCTCAATCGGCTTTCCGTGTCGCGTCGTCTTGGTCACTTCCCAATTAGCCATTCTTCACCTCCACATTCCAGTAGCGTCCGATGGACTGCACCGGAGCCGTCGCGCTGTAGCCGTTGCTCGCCACGCGGCGAGCGAAGTTCCCAGCCACATCGCCGTCCTCAAACGAAATGACCAGCGCACCGCCGCCAGTCTCGACCGCACGCCATCCGCCCTCGGGCATCTGCTTCTCGTAGAGCAGTTTGCCAAGCATGGGCGATGACGAAGCCGCCGCAAACCCCTTGCGGTCAAGGCTCGACGCATCGAACCGCTCGGGCTGGCCGGGGCGGGAGAAGGCCAAAACATTAGCGGCCCGAGCAACCGCAGACCATCCCTTGTCCTCCCAAAACTCCGGATCATCCTCAAAGATTCTCTGCATTTTGCCCATTGCGCTCACCGCTTCATCGGTGTTGCGGGCGTGGTTAGAAATCCAATTT
>Ga0181352_1000407_pt1 | contig 18456 bp, 34 predicted proteins | sample Fa13VDMLBSN_FD_130103 | JGI IMG/M metagenome (GOLD analysis project Ga0181352, IMG submission 130103) | Freshwater viral communities from Lake Michigan, USA - Fa13.VD.MLB.S.N | ecosystem: Environmental > Aquatic > Freshwater > Lake | place: USA: Michigan | collected 2013-09-23 | reverse complement strand
ACATAAATGTTTCCGCTATACGTTGTACCACCACCCCATACAGGTAGCTTTAAGTAAAAATTATTTGCTCCATCACTCGTACCCCATACACCAGTTGCGATGATTGGCGTTCCGGGATCCATCATGTCGAATGATGTTTGGCTACCTCCACCTGTTAACACATTTCCAAGTTGAATAACACCTAATCGCGATGGTGTAGAAGGTGGGCTATTTGTGTAATCAATGCGCACGTAGTACGTTTGTCCACCGATTGGAGTGATTCCGCCTGTACCTAAAACTCTAACTGTGATATTACTTCCTCGCGTTGCATTTGTTAAAACGATATTACACGCATCGCCATAATTAGCACCAAGATTTAACCCTGTATTTCCACCAATTTTTGTGAATGTTGTAAAGTATTCGCATGGATCAGGCGAAGGAATGGGATATTCTGAAGCGGTTATGTTTATCGTTTCATTGTTTGATGCCATTTGCAATCGTAAGTTCTGATTGTACTTCTTGTAATTCCTTTCTCGCTTCATCAAAAATCCGTTGTCTTCAACGACAACAGGAACGATTGAATAACCATCCACATTGTCATCAACTATCCACACCGATTTCGATGTAAATAAATCTTTGAGATATTTGAACTCCGATTCCGTTAACCAATCGCTTGTTAAATTGATGAACGTATTTACAATTGGTTCGCGCTCGGTTAATTCACGCGTGTAGTTTTTTGTTTCGTATGGCTCGGTTGATGTAGCGTTATTGAAGTCACCTTGATAGCTTCTATATCTCTTGCGCTCAACCTCAATGGAACGCTCATTCTTTTTGATGAATGAGTAACTATCCCAACCGCCCATTTGATTTAACCAATACACATGGACTGGGTTATACTTACAATCTTCGGAAATGTAGTAACCGTATTTGGTAGTCACTTGTTCATCGCTTGAGTTATATCCTGCATACACATAAAACGCGGTATTATCCGCAGTGGTATCGTCCACATAACCGCCATTAACAAGGTTCTTCAACCCAGTTGGAAGGAACAACAACGCACCTGCATCAAAGGTCATTGTAATATCAAAAGAGAACAAAAGAGTTTGATTGTAATCGTATAAATCAAAACTGAAATGATCAATTGAATTATATGGATAATTCGAATTGATGTATGTATTATTGTCAGCAACCCACGCATGGATGTCGTATGCGCTATCACTTTCTTCCATCACATCGGTTCGCGATATGTACCTCCAATTGATAACCTCTGATTGAAGCAATGAAGGTAAATGCAAACGATGCGCTAAAGTTTCTTTATTAAATCCAATCTCATCATCGTAATTTTGACACAATGCCAATGGCCGCGTGTCATTCGTTCCCATCATGATGAAGTTTTGCTTACCACTACCATAAATACACATGAGCGTATAAGTAACCGCAACGCTATCATCTTCGGTAAAAATTCCACCTACCTCATAACCTTCATATAATTCAATCGTGAATGTATTCACATTGTTTTTTGTGGTTAGCATTGGAGTTGATGTCTGCAATACCACATCATCACTACCATCAAATACAATCGAATTTCTTACAAGCTGGTTGAAGATTGTTTTCGCATTAAACACTCCGCTATTGACCGCGTTTTGGCTAATGTAAAATTTGTAATCGGTTGATGTGTTGTTGTCTGTTATTACAACAATGTATTTGAATCCCGGTTGAGCAAATTCGCTCGATGTCATGGTGAATGAAACATCGTTGTTCGAATAACATAAACCTGTAAATGCGTCAATGCCTTGCGCTGTTAATCCTGTTACTGCTGTTGTATATGCCATTATATCTTTATTTTCTTTTGCAAATTATCTTCAATTACTAATGTGATTTCTCTATTCAATGCGTCCTCAAATTCGGGTTGAAAATCCACAATTGTATCTGTTACTGCATCTCTCCAATAGAACAATGGTGAAATACCATTGATGCGAATTTTACGCGTTAAATGTCCTGCCAATCCACGATATGCGCGTTCCTTTGCTTCGGGTGTTTTAAACGTCATGAATGAACCATTGGCATTACGTGGGCGAATACCTTTGATTTTCATCCAATCGTAAATCGCCTTTTGCATTACTCCCATTTCTCCCTTTGCAGGTTTTGCTCCTGCACCTCTGCGGAATGAATATGGACTTCCTTGATTACGTGCCAATCCATTTACACCTTGCTCAACAAAATCAGCGTAGTTACTCGCTTTACCTTTTGCGAAAAACTGAATCTTACTACTCCTTCCATCGTAATAAAATGAAAGTGAATTGCGCAGTGTGTCAGTTGCAACGGCTCTGCGTTTTTTTCCTCTCACCGTTCTGTAAACACCGAGATTAAGCATGGCACGTTCAACGACTTCTTGACCAAATCGCTTCATTATCGATGTTAGTGGTGATTCAGCCATTGATGAATTGATTGTAAGCTGTGTTAGGATCGTTCACTAACAAGTTAACGAGTACATCAATACCTTTACTTTCGAGCGCAGTTGTAAACTCAATGTTTGACTTTTCATAAGCAAAGAGAATCGTTCCCCAACTCGTTGTCGTTGGAATTGATATTCGTACAATCTCTCCTAAATCTTCTAAATTGTAGTTCATATTGTGACCATTACTGCAATTCCACCAGATTGAGCGGATGTTGCTGTTGCGTTATTTTGAAATTTAATTGATGCGTACTGACCTGCGTTGAATGATACGCTGTTGGTTGTATCATTAAAAAAGTTAGCCACACTTCCTGCAGCAATTGTAATTACGAGCGATGTATCTGCGTTGTTTTTTCTGAGTGTCAAAACAAGTGAACCCGAAGCTGGTTGAGTTGTTGCCGTTACAAAGTACATTCTGCTTATGGTGCAGGCTTGTGGAATGAGTGTTATCCTCGCGTTTTCAGTTCCCGATAAAGTACCACCTGTAAGTGTTCCAAAAACAGTCGCTGATGATCCAACCGTTGCACCTGCAAACGTGCCTGTTTGAAATGATGTGCCACTACCACTATTGGCTTTAGCATTTAATTGCGTTTGAATGTCACTTGTTACACCAACCAACCGACCTAATTCAGTTGTTGTTACTGCACTACTCGCAACCTTTCCACCTCCATCACTAACCAATGCACGACTGCCTGTTAAATTACTCGATGTAATTGTACTCGCTGCGCCTGTTATCGTGTCTTGTTTAGTACTTAACGCGTTGCTCGTTTCCCATAAAGAAGTTGTCGTGTTATATTTCAATATGTCGTTATTCGCAGGAGTTTGCGCACTGACATTGTGCAGTTCTTGCATCTCATATCCATTCTGCACTCTTACATACATTCTTCCTGCGCTGCCATTACTCGCAGTTGTAACAAATCCCAAATACACTAAATGATTTGGTGCATACGGCTTGACATTGGTAACGCTTCCTGCCGTTGCTCCTAAATAAACCGCGTCACCATCAGCCCAAGTTGATGTTGGGAATAAACTCAACCCATCGAGTTGGCCATTGACGATGATTAAACCTTTTTGATTGGCAGCTATTGATGAACTCAATACAATTCCAACGGTCTGCGCACTTGTTGCATCACTCGAATTATTCGCAAGTTTAACCGTTAACCTATCGCCAGTGCCACCGAATGCGTAAACCGCTTGACCTTTGGTAATGGTTGTTGCTTCATCATTGGTCACATAAGCAAGCAATGTGTTGGGTGCTGTTCCAATAACTTGGAATCCGTTTAATGTGCTGTTGTAAATACAAAACATTTCAGCACCATCGATAATGTCACCACCAATGAGTAAACCATTGTTATTCCTATACAAATCTTTTGCACCTAATGAATTTATATTTAAGGTGCATTGTGTTGTATTGCCTGTTGCAAATCGAATTAAATACGCATCGCCATCATTATAAGCTGTAACTCCACTAATCGTTGTCGTGTATGTATCAGTTCCGCTTGTTGTACCATGTGGAATACCACTACCACCCCCACCCCCACCGGGAATTGTTTTCCATGTGTTGTCCGCAGCTAAATAATCAGTTGTTGCGGATGGTTGGTTAGTTGTGAATTGAACTTTCTTTGCCATTATTATTCGTTGTAAGGAATGTCACACGCGTTCCACTCGTAATCAACAGTAATGTCAATTGATCCCTGCACGCCACTCAACACGTTGCTAAATTCTTCAATGAATGGAGTGAACTGAATGGGTTTAGTAATGATAACCGATTCATCGAATATCTGACCGTTTTCAATTTCATTTACAAGATCAGCAAACAACAACACGCAATCGCTTATTGAATGTCGTTGGTATTCGATTTTTACTTCTTTGTCACGTGGCAAATCTGCGAAAACAATTTCGAGTGAATAGGTAAGTTGTCCAGCATCAATACTGAATTGATTTGGCACAACGTGCATAAATGGAAATTCATCTTCCTTTTCCAAATCCGCTTGTGAAATTTGTCCATGCGTGAACTTTCGAATCAATGCGTGTTTATCTGCGAACTCTCGCAGCCTCGCGATGATGATGTTGTAAGTGTATAAAGATGAATCGCTCATATCTATATGTAGCCAATTGGCTATTTTTTAGTAAGTAATTGCTTTTGGAATTGTGCGTAATCAATTTTATAATTCAGATGCGCGAAGATGGTGGATGCTTGTGTTTTAATAATCGAATCGAATTTGGTGACATCCCTATCCGCTATTTCTTCGATGACATGAAACCAACCATAATTAGAACTCAACTCGCTGGTTGCTGTAACGCTTCCTGCATCATCGCTATCGCTTTCTTCAACTCCGTCATCATCTGTTGGTCGGAAAACTCTTGGAAACGAATCAACAATTCTTTTTCGATATTCGAAAAAAAAACCATTGCGCCATTGGCAATCATTAACGGCATCTCATTGAAATCTTCCGCGTTCTTGAGATGAATTGTCGAATCGTAATCTTCCACTTCATAGCGATTAATAAATTCATTTTTACAAGGTCTGAATAATATTGCGAGTAACTTATTCAAATGCTTTGGGAACTCATTACAATTGGCATCCAAATCCAACCATTCGCCAAACGTCATAGAGTTAATATCCGGAACGAATCTGTATTTGGTGAACTTCGTCATGAATTTAGGAACGTGTTTGGATGGAATAGCCAACAACGCTTCATCGAATGAATTTTTAATGTCGTTCATTTGCGATGGAGTGAGTAACAAAACTTTACTGCGCGGCAGTTTGGTAATGGATTGAACTTGGTTAACCAAATCGCCTTCGTTCATTGCGAATCCAACGTACTGACCAACGGTTATCTTTTCGGGGGATAAGTCTAGATTAATCTTTTGCATTGTTCACCTCCTCCAAAACTTTGTTGATCCATTCATCAAATAATACACTCATTTCAGTTTTAGCAATTCGTTTGCGTTGCTCCTTTTGTTGTAGCCATAACCCGAATAACACGCACATTGTGTACGTGTGTTTAGCGGTATCTTTTGCTTGGTCTTGATTCATTAATCTATTTTTATTTGATTCTCATTTAATATCTCATGGAACTTTTCACGCATCTTATCGAGCGCGTCTAATTGTTCGCCATTATACTCATTGGTATTATACTTAATCGTACTTCTCATTTCTTGGTCGAACTCCCATAACGCTATGTACACCGAGCCGAGATTGGTGAATCGCTTGTGTTCTTCGATGTCCGCAGGTTCATCCAGGTTAAATTCAATAATCGCTCTCATAACTTATCAGAGATTATGATGTTAACAGGTGCGTCATTGTCCCCTGCATGAACTGTCCTAGCTTGTTTTGGTTTGAAGTATTCGAGTGTTTTCAAATACAATTCACTCGCGATCATTTTATCTTCATCATTACGAGAGTTCCACAGCTTATCGAGGAACGCGTTAAATTGTTCCGCTTGGTGTCCTGTAATCGAATCGCCCAACGCTTCCCATTGCAAAGTTTTTTGACCTTTTGCGCCTACTGGCTTTCCATTGGGATTACCCGATTTTCCTTTTTCAAATGGCATTTTATTAAAACTTATTGATATTTACAATTCCAACTTTGATTTAAAATGATTAATCAGTTGCTCCATCTTATGGTCGTAGTATTTAACGAATGTCAAAAATCCTTCGTTGTCTTGCTCATAGAGTTTGTAAAACACATTCCTCAACCTTTGACCATTCGATTTCTTTTCAATCTCAAAATCAGCTTTTAAATCATTTATTATCTCCTTCTCATTTGTAGCAAATGCTTCCTCTTTTAGAGCGCAATAAACAAACGATGATTGAAGATTGAACAATTGACCTGCGATTGATGGACTAATCTCATTTGTGCCTATCACAATGGCCGTTGTTTTGTCCTTTCTTGATTTGATAGATTCAATTTGTGCTGGTATGATTAACATAGTTCAAATATAGTTATTAATTAATTTTTTAAGTAAAAGAATATTTAACAAAAGAAAAGAAAGAAAAAGAAAAAGTTAAAAAAGAAAAAGAAAGAAAAGAAAAAGCTCCCCCCAAGAAAAACAAACAATCTCGCGCATGGCGAATTTACCTGATCCAAGCGTTGGTATATCGCAAGTTTGCCGTTTGTATCTCCCATTGGCAATGGAGAATAATGTTGATTCATTCATAAAAGAAAATCCCCTAATGATTATAACTGTTCACGTTAAAATCAAAAGGGGACATATTTCTAAACGTGAACACAACAAATATAAATTGAATTGTGTTTAGTTATATTTTCACTTTTCAACAATCAAAGAATAAATTAATATCGGTAACCAAAAAATTCCTGTAACAATTAACCCCACAAAATTGTTACGAGAAAAACGTAATGTTCGATTGAGGAACATCAAACTCATCAACCCAATAAGTGATAATCCTATCACCATATAGGAGATAAAAAAGAAAAGAAGCAGATTCATAATCAAGATTGTTGTTTTCTTCTTCGTCCACGTTTTTTAGGTTGAATAGGTTGCTCTTCTTCTACTTGTAGCACTTCTTCCCTTTTCAATTGTTTATTCAGTTCAGCAATGGTTTGATTAACACAAGTCACGCAGCTCGTTACCTTTTCACTGCGGCCTGTCATCAACGACTTTAAACGCGCCAGTGTAATGCGCTCATCATTGTTTAATGCACCGTTCTTCCTCGCGTTGAATAGAAGCGTTTGCGCATCTTGAATGAGTGAACCATCAACGACCTTCTCCCACTTCCCGGCAGGACAATCTGATAATGTCATTTTTGTTTTGACATCCAAGAAACAACCGCATGGTTTGAACTTCACTCCATCGAGTGTCATCGTTTCACCGAGTGGATTCAGTTTGTTGAGTGGTGTTCCACACGTGCGCGTTGTCGCGTTGTACGCTGGGCATTCAATACAGATAGCCATTCGTTTGTTGGCCATTTCAATAATCGTATTCATAGTCGTATAATTGATTTTCTTAATTCATCTTTGGCAGCTTTCACCGTCTGATAAAGATAGCTTTTCGGTATTCCTGTTTCTCTCGAAAGTTCATCGTAACTGAAATCGTTTAGCGCATACAAGTAAAATACCTCGCGTTCAAAGAATGGCAAACGGCTAATGTAAATATCTAATTGCTCATTAGTCAACCGGTCTGCCATCCACACCGATTCAACCGCCATGTTTTGGAGATGCTCATCGGTAATGTCAGCATACAAATCTGAATGTTTGCGGTACAAGTTGTGATAAGATGAACGGTTGGAATAATAAGCGATTCGAATGGCATGAGCAACGTATGCTTCGATGTCTTTGATATGATCTAAATTGTTTTCGAGAATGCGGCCAATGGTATCGTGGAGCAAATCGTCCGCTTCAAATGAATTAGCGGTTAATGATAACGCTATCTTGCGCCAATGGTTATATCGCTCCTTTGAAATAGTCATCAATTACTTTAATGGTTGCGTCATATCCTTTACTATATGTAGCGAAATATCCTCTTTTATTCAATTCCTTTATCCATTCCTTTTGCTCCTTACTGACAACACCTTTAATATCTTTAATCTCAATCAACAACCCATGATAGTTACCCATTGGTTCGAATATCTGAAGGTCGGGAACTCCTTTCACATAACCTGTGGCCTTCATTTTTATTGCCTGTTTCATGGAAGTTCGCACCCCACCTGCCGAAGCGCAGTACAACGTACCTGGATAATTGTATTTAAGATAGTCAATAACCGCCTTTTGTATTCCAGCTTCCCCTGCAAATGGCTTTTTATATGTTTTTTTGTATGATTTTTTTACGTTGGAAATCAATGAGTTATTGTCTAATAAAAATATTTTAACATTTTTCTTCATTTTTTTCTTGTTTTATCAAAATAACTTTACATATATTTGCAAACACAAACAAAGATAAACAAAAAACAAAAGACAATGAAAACAATCAAAGCAAACACAACAATCAGCGCAAGATTCATCGGTGATTCTAATTTGGTAGTCACTGCGCAAGTGTTAGATCGTAAAGGTGATTTTGTAACCTTAAAAGTTCAAGGTGAAAAAAACATCGTACGCAAAAAAGTAAAAGTCGGATTCGATGGTAACGAGTACGTTATGGCAATGGGTTCTTATTCAATGGCTCCGATATTCATGTAATCAATAATTAACTTAAAAAAACAAAACAAAATGGAAACAATGTACCAAGTTCACATTAAGGAAGGAATCAACGCGGAAGTTCGCAATTATGATTCCTTATCAATGGCTAATCGCTATGTATTGGATAAGGCATCGGAAATGGGTTTAACCTATGGTTACGATGCCGATGGATGGGCATTCGCTCATGACGAGCAAGGTGGTCCATGTTGCACTGAAATATTCATTTTTCAAATCATTTAATATCATGGAAAAGAAAGCATGGAAGCTGGAACTAACCAGCCAAGAATTAGCAATCGTGTCAAGAGCAGTGGAAGAATTTGTAGCCACATATAACAGAACTGCATTTAGTCATGAAGATTTGCAATCCACATTGAAATTGGTAAAAGAATACAATTACATAGGATGAAACTCAATCTAACCTACCCCAAAAAGTTCATTTGTGTTCAATCGTCAAGTTACCCAACCGAACAACTCGACTTTAACCAAATAGCGCAGCACATCGCGAATGGAACTAAACGCACTCCACTCGAAAGGATGGAAGAATTGTTAAACGAAAAAACCTATCAGAAATAATGCCCTGGATTAAAGACGAAGATGGCCAACCGATATTAGTGGCCAAAGATTCAACCGAAAACAAGTTGGATGAATTTCACAAGCAAAGAAATAATCAAATAGAAAAAAACAGTTATACACGTAAAAATCAAAAAACAATGAAAACAAGTAAAGTAAGGGGTGTCCAACCTAATGGACAATTCAAGGACATGAATGTCTTCGAAGTATCATTCGAGAATGGTGATGCAGGTAACAACTATGCAAAAGGTAATTGCCGTTTTGAAGTAGGAAAGGAGTATCAGTACGAAATCGGTGGTAGTGGCAAAACCCCATCCGTTAAATTCATTGGTGAAGCTGGAGCACCTGCCAAATCATTTGGTGGTGGTGGATCATTCCAAAAATCCCCACAGGATAAAACGGAAATCGCTCGTGCGGTTGCTTTGAAAGCTGCGGTTGATGCCATTGGAGCAGGGGAAGAACCGTATAAATACGTGAACTGCGCATTGTACTTCGAACACTATCTAACCACAGGCCAACAAGCTAACCAAGACGCGGTTGATAATGCGTTGAATGATAGGAAATCAGATGCTAACGATGATTTTCCTTTCTGAATACCAAACGAATGGATAACCACATTACAATTGAAAAAAGAATGAAAACAAGAACTCCAATGATTACGGATAAAGCGATTTTGCATAATCGATTATCAAAACTATGCCATCATTTAAACAATAATCAAGAAAAATCAATTAATGATGTTGCTGCTTTTCTAAAGATAGGGAAATGGTATATGACCGTTGCAAAAAATGTAGGTATTGTTTATTACGAAAATGGTTACTGGAAAGGATGCCAACGATTGACTGACCAACGATTGAACAAGTTTATGGATGAATGCAAAAATTATTCAAAAAGAACCATTCGTAAAAGCAAAAAATTTGATCAATGTTCAATTGAATTTCCAAAACTGAAGGAATCTAAAGTCATGCAGAAATCAAAGCCAGTTCAAAAACCAACATTAATCAAACGAATTAAATTTTTATTTACAGGAAAACTATGAAAACAGATTTTCAACAACTAATTAAAACACACTTCGGTAACACGCTCAAATTTGGGCGCGTTATCGGGGTGAGTTACCCTACCGCGTGGCGATACGTCAACTATCCTGTGTATATGCGATTAATCGACATTCAAAAGATATCCGATGAACTGAATATCGACATCAAGATAATCGTTCAAATGGCAATAAATAGCAGCGTAATAACAATCAAAAACGAAGGTGATGAATAAGTATTTATTAAACGCATACGACAAATTGAAGATGAACATGATACAATCACCCATCGCATTCGATTTGCTGCACGACATCGTGACGAATCCCAACGCTTCAACACTAACGGAGATCATCAAATACGACAAAGAAAAGATGGTGCGACCAGATGGTAACGAATTAACCAATGAGATATTGCAAGCTGTTTGCAATGTTTGTAAAATTGCACCACATGAATTGTTTTGCAGGTTGAGGTACCGGGAATTCAATGACGCGCGAATTATTTACACTACATTTTTGCGCATGGGAACTGATTGGAGTTTTGCAAAAATGGGCAGCCATCTTAATCGCCATCACGCGACAATGATACACAACATGAAAGCATTTGATGCGCTGGTTGCTACGGATAAAAAGTTTCAGAAAAAAATAAATGAAGTGATCCGCATATTGAATAATAAAAAAATTTATACATTTGACGAGTTACTAACTACAAAAAAATGGCGACATGAACGAACTTACGGAAATCTTGAGAGAGGTGCAAAAATTGCATGTAAAACTCGATTACTTACTCCAAAAGAAACAAAACGACAGCAACAGATTCACACCGCCAACGCTTGAACAAGTCGCTGAATATTTCATTGAACGTGTGCCAAATGCTCAAACTGAAGATGCTCTTAACTTCGCTGACATATTCATAAGCCATTACACGAATACTAATTGGTATTACGGCAAAAAGAAAATGAAGGACTGGAAAGCAGCGATGAGAAGCGCATGGAGGTTACACGAATTTATAACTAATAAAAAACAAAACAATGACACAATTGGTCGAATACAAAGGACTCAACTACAAGAGTGGATTGACTCCGAATGAACGCGCATATCTCGAAGCAAAGGAACAAGTTAGGTTGTGCGACATCACTCTGCAAATGTTCAAATCACTCATTGCGCGAACGGTTGTAATCAGTGGAATTAAACAACTTCCATCCAGCGAAGAAACGCAAATGCTATTTACTAACGCGATACATTACTACGCATACACAACGATCGGAGAATATGCATTGGCATTTGAGATGAATGCGGCAGGGGTTGAATTTCCACGAGTTGAAAATTACGGCATGATAACTATTCAGTTTCAATCGGATGTTCTAAAAAACTACACGAATGTCCGTAACCAAATGAACATTGCACTTGAGAAAAAGAAAACGAAAATGGAAACACCGATTGCTGAATACAACGAGCCAATCAATTGGAAGGAGATGTTCACAACTGACATTCAGAGGTGGAAGGACAACCAACGAACAACGGTAATGATTCTCGCGCCTAACTTCATTGCTAAATTTTATGAACTCGAAGCTATCAACGATGACTGCTGGACAGATGAACAATGGAAGCAATGGAAGTTCGCTGCGCGATTCCAAGTTATTGAAGATTTGCACTTAACCAAAACGCGATTGGAACGCATGAATAAGAATGAAAAAATCTCCTTCAACCAATCAGTTCAAAAAGAGTTGATGCGCAGATTATACGCTGACATCATGGATAGCACGATTTTACAACAACGAATAATTGAAAAATTGTAAATAAATAAATTTATTTTATATTGGCAAAAACAAATGAACAAATGAACTACACGGAATTTTTAGAATCTAAAAAACATTTACTCGGTAATTTTGGATTTGAACCAAATTACTTCCCATCTATGGCTTTTGATTTTCAAAAAGCTATTATAGAACGATCAGTATTAAAGGGTAGAATGGCAATTTTTGCTGATACTGGATTAGGTAAAACATTAATTCAATTATCTATAGCTAAAAACATTGTTAATCACACTAATAAAAGAGTTTTAATTTTAACTCCTTTAGCAGTTGGGTTTCAATTTATTAATGAAGCTGAAAAAATAGGTATTGAAGATGTTTATCAAACTATTAAAGGAGAGCTAAATGGCAAAATAATTATATGCAATTATGAACGATTACACTATTTAGATTCAAATGATTTTATAGGATGTATTTTAGATGAAAGCAGTATTTTAAAAAATTTCGATGGAAAAATAAAAAACCATATAAATGCATTCATAAAAAAAATGCCTTATAGATTTTTATCTACTGCTACACCATCTCCAAATGATTTTATAGAATTAGGAACTAGCTCAGAAGCTTTAGGATATATGGGTTATATGGATATGTTAACCAAATTTTTTAAAAATAATCAAAACTCAGTAGATTCTAATAATAGAAACATAGGTGAAAAATTTTATTTAAAACCTCATGCTGAAAAAGATTTTTTTGCTTGGGTTAATCAATGGTCTATGATGGTTAAAATGCCTAGTGATATAGGATTTTCAAATGACTTATATGAATTACCTAATTTAGTAGTTAATAAACATATTGTAGAAAACCAATCTTTAATAGATATAAATGGTCAGATTCAAATGTTTACACCTATAGCTAAGTCAATGACAGAGGTTAGATATGAACAAAAACAAACTGAGCTTAAAAGATGTGAAAAGGCTGTAGAATTAGCATCAGATAAAACTTCTGTATATTGGTGCAATACAAATCAGGAAAGTGCATATTTAAAGGATCTAGATAAAGAGGCTTTAGAAATTATAGGTTCAATGTCAATAGATAAAAAAGAAGATATACTTATAAATTTTGCTAATGGAAACATTGAAAGAATAATAACTAAAGCTAAAATGACTGGAATGGGTTTAAATTGGCAGCACTGTAATCACTCAGTATTTTTTCCAACTTGGTCCTATGAGCAATATTACCAAGCTATTAGAAGATTCTGGAGGTTTGGTCAAAAAAATGATGTAATCATTGATATGGTTTTATCTGATGGTCAAACTAGAGTTACGGAAGCATTAGAACAAAAAACAAAAAAGGCTATTGAGTTATATGACAATTTAACAAAGTCAGTAAATCAATCTTTTGTAAACAATGTAAAGGAATTTAATAAACAAATAATAAAACCTAAATTTTAAAAAAATGGAAAACAAAGTAAAAGATCAAACAGTTACAGAAAATTACGCTATATACAATAGTGATTGTATGTTAGTATTGCCATCTCTTGATGACAAAAGTATAGATTTATCAATCTATTCTCCACCCTTTGCAGGATTGTACAATTATTCAAGTAGTCCAAATGATTTTAGCAACTGCGAAAGTAAAGAACAATTTTTAGAGCAATACGAATTTTTAGTATCTGAAATTTCTCGAATAACAAAAGATGGGCGTATAACTGCTGTTCATTGTACTGATGTATTTGATAATACGTCTAGATTATGGGACTTTCCAAACGAAATAATTAGAATACATGAAAAGTATAGTTTTGAATATAGAAATAGAATTACTATATGGAAAGAACCTTTAAAGGTTAGAATGAGGACTATGGTTCAATCTTTAATGCATAAATTCATAGTTGAAGATTCTACTAAATGTTTTACAGCTATGCCAGATTATGTACTAATATTTACAAAAAAAGGAGAAAACAAAGTTCCAGTTACCCATCCAAATGGATTGAAAAAATACTTTGGAGAAACTCCAATTTTACCTAATATTTTAAAGGCTTGGAATAATGCGAATAATTCAGATTTAAATGAGTTGGAGCTTTGGAATTTATTGAATACTAAATATTCAAATCATGAAGATCCAAAGACTAACAAATTATCTCATTACATTTGGCAACGTTACGCATCATCAGTATGGGATGATATAAGAATAGATAATGTTTTACCATTCCGAGATTCAAAAGAAGAAGATGATGAAAAGCATGTTCACCCATTGCAACTCGATGTAATAGATAGATTGGTAGAAATGTATTCAAATCCAAATGAAGTAGTATTAACGCCTTTTATGGGAGTTGGTAGCGAAGTATATAGTCCTGTTTCTTTAGGTCGAAAAGCCATAGGTATTGAATTAAAAGATTCATATTATAAACAAGCTATTCTAAATTTAAAAGAAGCAGATACTAGATTTAAAAATACAATCGTAGAAACATTGTTTTAATGATTCAATTTCACGATAAACAAAAAGAGGCACTTGCTCACTTATCCATTGATTCGGATAAGTGGCAGGTGTTATATGGCGGTTCTGCAGGTAGTGGAAAATCGTTTTTAGGTTGTGATTGGCAAATTAAAAGGAGGTTGAAATATCCCGGTACACGCGGATTAATCGGTAGGTCTGAACTAAAAAAATTGCGCCTATCAACAATGGCTACCTTCTTTGAATTGTGTTCGATGTATGGATTGAATCCCGACAAACATTGGACTTACAACGGCCAAGACCACGTTGTTAAATTCTATAATGGAAGTCAAATAATCTTAATGGATTTAGCAGACCTTCCAAGCGATCCCGAGTTCCAAAGATTTGGTTCGATTGAATTAACGGATGCCTTTGTTGATGAAGCTGGAGAGGTATCTCAAAAATGTATTGACATCCTTTCCTCGCGTTTAAGATACAAGTTAATCAACGACAAACCAAAGTTACTGATGACCTGTAATCCACACAAAGGTTGGTTATACAATGAATTCTTCGATGCTCAAAGGAATGGCACGATTAGAAAAGATAGGCGATTTATACAGGCATTGCCAACGGATAACCCACACGTTTCAGAGGTGTATCTCGAATCATTGCAAATGCTTCCTATCATAGACCGCAAACGATTACTTGAAGGAGATTGGGATTACGATGAAACGAAGGATAGGATTTACGAATACGATGATTTGCTTCGATGTTTTCGTTTGCCAAATAATGACAAGTCAAATAATGACAAGTTCATTACTGCGGATATTGCGCGGATGGGAAATGATAGAACTGTTATTGTGTTGTGGAATGGATTACACGCTGAAAAGTTTATTGTCTTAAAACACAAACCAATTAATGAGGTGGTTGATACCATTCGCCAGTTGTCCGAATCCAATGGTGTGCGGTTGTCAAATGTACTATGTGATGAAGATGGTATTGGCGGTGGAGTTGTTGACTTCATGAAATGCAAAGGTTTTTTGAATGGATCAAAATCAGTTCGCGACAATTACATGAATTTAAAAGCAGATTGTTACTTTAAACTCGGTGAACTGATAACGACAAACGCGATTACTTTTGAATCAACACACAAAGACACGATTGTAAAAGAACTCGAAATGATACGCAGAGAAAAAATTGATAGCGATGGAAAGCTGCGTGTTACCAATAAGGAAACATTGCAGAAAAAGTACGGTATCTCTCCCGACTTCGCAGATGCGATAATGATGCGAGCGTTTTACGAACTCAAAAAGAATTTTGGAAAATACGCATTCGGTTAAATTTATTTAATATATTTGAAATCTAAAAACAAAACAAAATGAAACTAAATGAAATGATCAAATTAGAAGCCGAATACTACGCAGCATTCGGTGGAGATGGAATGAGTGGCGAATCGTACTTCGCGTTCATGGCAGGTGCAAAGTACGCACTCAAGTTAATTGCTCAAGAAATTAATGATGAATTATGACTAAATGAAAAACAGTAGCCCTAAATAGAATGTTCAGCAAGGTGCACCTTGATAGCTTAACTGAACTTAAACAGATGTGCGAATCTGTTCGGCTATTGTTTTCATAACAAACAAATGGCAGCAAACTCAATTTAGTGCCGATAATTGGAAATACAAAAATGGAATTAAAAACTGCAATAGAAATACTTGAATACCATCAGGAATGGCGATTGGGTAAAAGAGATGATATGATTCATGAGCCTAAAAAATTGACAGAGGCTTTAGATCTAGTACTAAGCGAGGTAAAAAAAACAAAATATATGGACAGACAAAAACTAATAAAGCAATTATTTGTAGGTAAAGTATCTGACATAATTGGATTTGAAAAGGCAATAGAGTTACTAAAGGAATCAACAGTTGCTATTGACGAGATGCTTAAATCATGTTAACTCACATTTGTCCAGTTTATTAACTAAAAAACAAGACATAAATATGATACAAGAAAATGGAAATAAACAAGATACAGATAAGCACCTACTGAATAAATTTAATGTAGGTGCTGTTGGGTGCATCTATTATGCACAAACACTTTTGATAATCAAAAAAATGAAAAAAATCAGCTTTGATTTTCAGCACTTTAGAAAATAATTTAAAAATATCTTTGAAAAAGTTTGCACAATCAAAATTAAGGGTATATATTTAACGCATGGAAAATGTTAAAAATCACATACTACAAAACGGAGGACAAATAATTGAATGTCCGATAGGGAAGTCTTTAACTCGGTTTTACGAAAAAGACATTACTGGTCTTGGTTATAAAGTATTTATTAAATTTAATGGCTTGGCACTTGTTGATAAGTCATTTATCGGTGCATTGCATAGACTTGAAAAAAAAGGAATGATAGATATGATTTCTCTCGGATATAGTCATTGTCCTAAATGCAACGGTACTGGAAAAACTCACTACACGGTTGATAATGGTAGATGTTTTAAATGCAATGGAAGTGGTTATGTCGAATAAAAAAAATACAAGGGGCGGCACTCGCAAAAATGCGGGTGCTAAAGCTAAATACAACGAAGAAACTAAAACAGTTGCTTTTCGATGTCCGCTGTCAAAGGTTAATGAACTGAAAAATATTGTCAAGTCTAAACTTTCGGAGTGGTCTGTAAAATAGCAGCTAACATAGCAATAGACGCAACTATTATAAACAAAATCTTTTGATAATCAAAAAAAGGAAAATATGAGCGACAACAAACAAACCGCAGTACAATGGCTTAAAGAAAAATTGCCAAGTTTATTTGTTGATGACAATAATGGATTTTATTCCAAATTATTTGAACAAGCACTACAAATGGAACGTGAGCAGATTGTAGAGGCTTGTAATTTACAGAAAAATGATTATAGAGGCATGCCTACCTATAACAAAAGCGGGGAGCAATACTATAACGAAACATACGGAGGTCAAGATGAATAAAAAACAGACAGCAGTTCAATGGTTCTACGATAAAATTAAAAGCCACTTTGAGCATGATGGCGACTTATTGGAAACATTAACATTTACAATGGCAATAGCAAAAAAAATGGAACGAGAGCAAATTGTTGATGCGTGGAATGATGGCGATTACGCTTATTTTTACAATATCGATGGTAAAGAATTTGAAGATGGGGATGAATATTATGAAGAAAAATTTGGAGGTCAAGATGAAAACTGAAATTACAAAAGATGAATTAGAAAAGGTCAAGGTGTTGAATCTACTTATGTGGTTACAAGCGGCTATCTATGCAGGTGACGAATGCGAACCAATCAAATGGTTTTACAATCATCAAACAAAGATGTTATTGAAACGACTAAACGACAGCATCCAGCGCGAACATGGAAAGACAATAACCGCGTTGTGGAATGCAGATGGCGCAATACTGCCCAACATCACTCAACAGATTGATGATTTCACTTATGAGATGTCAACGTATGGCTATTGGATGCTTCCCGAATTAACCGAATTTATCCGTAAACAAAAAGATGTTCAACCTAAAATTGAAATTAAATGACACCAAAAGAAAAAGCAGATGAATTGTATTGTAAGTACGATTCGTTATTCAAAGCACCTTTTAAAAAGCATCAAGATTTAAAACAATGTGCATTGATAGCGGTTGATGAGATAATAAATTCAATAGTTATAATTGATTTGACAGCAGCAGAAAATCAGTTTACATATTGGGAAGAAGTAAAAAACGAAATAGAAAAGCTATGAATATAACACACGATTTTGACAACCTTCAAAGCGAAACCTACAAGGAAGTGATAACCGATCTCATTGCACGTGAAAAGATGGGAAGAATGAAGTACGGTGTAACTGTGGACAAAGCTAATTTAAGCGAACAGGAATGGCTCAACCATGCTTACGAGGAAGCGTTGGATTTTGCTATCTACTTAAAACGATTAATGAAACTAAAAAAGTAACATTAACACCAACCGAATAAAGAGTGGCTTTGCGCCACTTTTTTTTTGCTTCTATGTTTCGGTCATTAACTTGTCTTATAGCGGTCAATTCGCGCTCAATTTGTCCGATATATGACACATTGCGCTCATT
>Ga0181352_1000405_pt1 | contig 18499 bp, 34 predicted proteins | sample Fa13VDMLBSN_FD_130103 | JGI IMG/M metagenome (GOLD analysis project Ga0181352, IMG submission 130103) | Freshwater viral communities from Lake Michigan, USA - Fa13.VD.MLB.S.N | ecosystem: Environmental > Aquatic > Freshwater > Lake | place: USA: Michigan | collected 2013-09-23 | reverse complement strand
TGGGGCCCGGTTTGCGGTGCCGATGTGCCACTGGCCACATTCCTTGCACACGTAGGGCACGACGGCCTGGGTGTAGTGGTCGTGCGAGCGCTTCGCCTTCTTCTTGGCCAGCTTGCGCGTCAGCACGGCCTTGCCGGTGGGGCACGGCACCGGGGTCTTCATATCGTGCAGCCCTCATGGAGCACGCGCTTCGCAGCGACATAGGCGGCATGGGCTTCTTCTGGCGTGTCGAATCGCCCCAGGCTGGTGCTTGTTTTGGCACCGGTTTTCGTGATCCTGGCGAGGTATTTCCCGGTCTTTTGGTCAACCGTCACGCCAAGAAATCCGGCCGGGTTGCCCGCCTTCGCGTGGCGCCTGTTCTGCTGGTTTATCTCGCGGCTGACATCGCGCAAATTGATAATGGCGTTGTTCATTTTATTGCCGTCAATATGGTCTATCTCTCCAGCCGGGAATTCACCATTGACATAAAGCCAAGCGAGTCGATGCGCTTTATATGGCTTGCCAAGCACATAAATCACAACGTAGCCATCGTCCTTCAAAGACCCGGCTTCGTCGCCCTCCTTGGCATTGCTGCTCATCGCAAGTTTCTTTCTTTTGAACAATCCAGTGGCTTCGTCGTAAGAAAGGTGTTCCGCGAGAACGTATTGCGTCAAGCCAGCAGATTTCTCAGCTTCCCATTTTTTCCTGGCTCTTGCATTGGCCTCTTTCAAAGTTTTCATGACGCATGGTTTGCTGCAGTGGTGTGCCGGGCTTCTGCGAATTTCAGCAGTAGCCTTTTTGAACTGCGCACCACACTGGATGCATTTGACAAGCATAAAAAATCCATTTCATGGGTTTTGATAGCAACCGATTTCTTTATCCCCTTCCCATCGTGCCACCAGCCCGTGCTTGCTGCACACGTTGCGGGTGAAAGCCTCCAGCACCCAGGCGCGGGAGTCGCGGGCCGCGCGGTCCTGCTCGGCCGCCACAGCGTCATCGGCCACGTCCTGGGCGGCCTGCAGGTCGCTCGGGCCGCCGATCAGCGCTGCAGTGCCCACCACCATCACGAACAACAGGCCGATCGCGGCGGCCACGGTCTTTGCATTCATTCACTGCTCCAGGTATTTGCGCACGGCCACCACGGTGGCTTTGCATTGGTCTTCTTCCATCCACCCGATGTGACATTGCTCCACCGGATGAATGCCCAGCTGCCCCGCCAGCCAGGCATAGGCCTGCGAGCGGGTCATGACGGCCGCGCCGCCGTGCCACAGCACGTTGAACGCAGCCTTGGCCTGCTTGCGCGCCTCGCGCAGCGGCTTCAGCGCCAGCGTGCCCAGCGGGATGCCCGTGAAGGGGTGCATGCCGACGTGCGCGCCGCAGCCCCTGCACAGGTACACCCACGGCCATTTGCCATACTTCTGGCCGTTGTAGATCACGTCGTTTTTCACCGCGTCCACCTCGGCGCCGCACAGGCGGCACACCTCGGGCACGGGCAGCGGGTTGGCCACCTTGGCGACGGCGCGGCGCGATGGGGCCCAGGGCGTGACCGGGTTGGCCACATGGTCGCGCGTGCCGGGGTTGCGGGCGCGGCTCACGGCGTTTCAGCGGGCTTTTGCTTCCGCTCCCACGTCTTGATCGAATGGCAGTTCGCGCACCGCACCTTGCACTGCCCAGCCTCAATCTCTGCTTTCAAGCGCTCGATGCTGCTGCGTGCGTTCGCAATCTCCACCGACTTCGGCCCTTCATGGTCAAGCTGCAGCGCTGCAAAGTGCCCCTTGTACCCGCAGTCGATACAGCCGATGGAGAGCTTGTACTGGGCCAGCCACTCGCGCGTTGCCTTGCGATACGCGGCCGTTGAGACGCGGTGCGCCTGCCGGAATGCAGGATCGTTTGCGAGCCGCGCTCGGACATAGGCCGTGTGGCGCTCGCGCTTCCCGGGGTCTGCCAGCCCTTTCGCCTCACGCTCACGTTTTGCAGCGCCTTTGCATTTGGATGAGCAGTATTTGGCGTTGTGGCCCTTCAGCTTGGTCTGCACAACTGCAAGACATTGCGCACAGAGCAGATTGGCATTCATCGCAGCACCCCCTGGCGCTGCAGGTCTTCCTGCTGCTGGCGGATGGCGCGCAGGATGTCGGGGCGCTGCTGCTCGGCCTGCTCGACTTCATCCCAGATGGATGCGCGCAGGGCCTGCAGGCGTTCATCGCTGGCCGGGGGCGGGGCGCCGATCGCGCGGCGCAGTTGGTCAGAAAGGGTAGCCATCATCTTCTCCTACTGGGGCCGGGGCGGGCGCGGGCGGCTTCGTCGCCTCCTTGTGCGCGTCGTACATCTGGATGGCATGGGGGATGGCGAAGCATGCCCACTCGAAGGCGCTGGTGTAGCGCTTGCAGTCGTGCTCCCAGAAATCGGAGAAGTAGAAGGGGCGCGGGCCGTTGTACTTCGGCCCCCAGCTGAACTCGACGGCCGCATTCATAGCGGCGCCCTCGTCCTCGGCCTTGGACAGCACATCGTCGTCAATGGCTTCCCACAGCTCGCGTCGCTGCTCCTTTGTCAGCTCCCGGCCGTCTTCGTCGCGCACCATGCGCAGGCGGTGCTCGCACACCACGCGGCGGAATTCTTCCTGATCCCACTCCTTGCAGCCAGCCTGGTTGCGGTTGCCGTCAACGGCCACCAGCTTCTCGGACCAGTAGCCCAGGTTCGTGCGAATGGTGCCGTCCTGCTTGATGCCTTTGCGGAAGAACTCGAACATGTCGTGCAGGCGCTGGAAGGTCCATGCGCCCATGTCACCGGTCATCACCAGGAAGCCCGGGAACGTGACAATCGAGTAGTGGTAGGCGCTGCAGCCCGGCTTCTTCATCAGGATGTGGCGGTACACATCGTTCCCCAGCTGCACATGCAGCTGCAGGTCTTTGGCGTCGCGCAGGAATCGCTCCTGCGTCATCCGGTTTTCCATGGGACATCTCCAAAAGAAAGCCCGCGTGGTGCGGGCTGGGTGGGGGAAAAGAATGCCGCTGCCCGCAAGGGCGTGCCAGGGAATGAAGGTCACAGGGAGGGAGACGCCTGGCGCGGCGAAAGAGAAAATGGGGCAGCGTGCTGGCTATTGAACAGCCCTGGAAACGCAGCCGCTGGCATGTGTGGTGCCTTATCGAGAGGCATGTGCTCCCGGTCAGCGCACGGCAACCGCAGGTGCTGCCCCAAAAGAAGAGAACGGTGCGAAAGCAGGCCCGCAGGGATACAAACCCGAGCACCGAGGGGACGGCGCCTTTCACTGCTGTACTTTCGGCCCGGCCCACTCCAAGGGTCCGGGCGCCTACTCTGCACTGTCCATCACAACTACAGGCTGCTGCGAGCGTCCCCGCTGCGCAGGCCGGGAATCGAACCCGGCAATACCGACCTCTCGGCCGTCGCTGTGCCAACTTCGCGTTCTGCGCACAACCTGTAGATGTGATGGCCCTGTGAAGGGGCATCTTACTGCAGAGGACTCGCCCGGAGGTCGGTTCATGCAGGTTCGGCACTTTTCTATTCTCGGTGGTGCCCACCTCACCGCCCATGACGCCAGGCGGCTGCGCTCACTACCGGATTGAACCGGCTGCCGCCCTGGCCGAAGCTGGGGCGATCCGCGAGGGTTGAATTTTTAAAGGGCGTGGTGCGCAGCGGCGATGCGGTGCGATGGATGGACTATAGGCGAAGGGCGCGCCACTTGCAACCGATTTAGATATCGCAGCGAAAAAATAAACCGGTTGTCACGGCGCGCCACTTCGGATAGCATCCACCGCCATGACTACCACCGAAATCACCAACTTCCTGAAGGGCGTCAACCTGATGCACTTCTCCCAGGAATACAAGCTCCCGCTGCGCACCCTGGTGCGTTTGAAGGCGGGCACCACCATCCCGCGCGCCGGCACCCAGAAGCTGGTGGCCGCCGCAATCGCCCGTGAGCAGCGCAAGCAGGCCAAGGCCGAAGCGGCGCAGGCCTGATGTGGATGTACATACCATCGAACTGTGCGCAGGCGTCGGCATGCTTGGAGAAGGCGTCCGCGCCGCATTCCAGCTACTTGGAGCCCGACACCGCACCGTTTGCTACGTGGAGCGGGAAGCCCCTGCTGCCGCGCAGCTTGTCACGCTCATGGAAGCAGGAGCGCTCCATGCGGCGCCTATCTGGTCTGACCTTCTCACTTTCGACGGCACAGCATGGCGTGGACGTGTGGATGCAGTCGTTGCCGGATTCCCCTGCCAGGATCTCAGCCTTGCAGGCCGGCGCGCCGGGCTCGACGGCAAGCGCTCAGGGCTCTTCTTCCGCGTCCTGGATATCGCAGACGATTGCGGTGCGCGAGAGCTGTTTCTGGAGAACGTCACAGGCATCGCTACTGCCACCGCCTCCGTTGTGGACGAAACCGAAGGCGAGCTTGAAGAGCGCGCTGCCGCCCGAGTCCTGGGAGAACTGGCCGACCGCGGGTGGGACGCGGAATGGATCACTCTTTCTGCGGCCGATGTTGGCGCCAGCCACGGGCGAGCCCGATGGTTCTGCTACGCATGGCGCCGCGACGTGGCCCACGCCAGACACGGGGCACGAGCGCATCAACCGCTCGCTTTCGCCGAATGCAGCAGATCGCCCGACGATCGCCCTGGCTGCGAAGATGTGGCAGACACCAGCGGCAACCGACTCGACCCGGGCCGGGAACTACGGGCGGGGCGAGGGCAGCCCGACATTCGCCCAGCAGGCCAAGATGTGGCCCACGCCAGCCAGCCGCGACTACCGCACGCCGAACCTGGAGAGCCTGGAGAGCCGGGGCGGCGGATCGAAGGGCGAGCAGTTGCCGAACTTCGTGGAGCACCATTTTTCGCACCAGGTCCTGTCGACCCACGATGGCCGGCCATTGTCTCCGACCGCCCGGACCTTGCCCCGGCGGTTGAACCCGGCGTTCGCATGCTGGCTGATGGGATGGCCTATCTGGTGGACGAATCCCGGGCTCACCAGCTGCGCCAAGTCGGAAATGGAGTTGTACCGCTGCAGGCTGCAGTTGCATTTGTTGAGCTTCTGCGGCGCGCCCGCGAGCATTGAAGAAGAACCATGACCATCCAACCCCTCACCCCCGAAGCGCTGCGCGCCGCCGCCCGCGAGGCCGCAGAGAACCACATCCCCATCACCGAGGCCAACCACCACACGCCCGGCAGCCAGTTGTGGAAGGACTTCAACAAGGCCTACCGCGACGTGAGCGGCATCCAGCCCGGGGCGACGCCGTGGTTTGCTGCCCCGCCCTACACCGAGATGGAGCGCGCCTCGTGAACGCTTTCACCACCGCCCGCCCGCGCGGCCCAGACATCGACGTGCCCGCCGTGCGCCCCCGCAAGGCAGAGCACGCGCCCAAGCGCCCCATCCGCGCACTCGACGTGAACGGCCGCCCTGTGGTGGACATCGCCCCGCGCGCCACGGCATTCCATTTTCTTTCGGCCATGGAGTCGGCTGCGCAGCAGGAGAAGAGCCGCAAGATCATTGGCCAGGCGCCTGGGGGCCGGTGATGAGCACCAAAATCACGATGGATTGCCTTGCCCCGCACCGGGCCCTGGCCGCCATGTCGATGGAGCGCAACAACCAACTGCGCGCCATGCTTGACGACGCGATCTACAAAGGGCCGCCTCCGAAGCACACCACCGCCGACTGCGCGGGATGCGGGGCGCCGCTACAGCGCATGGCCCGCGTGTGCGCGTATTGCGCCAGGGAGCACTGATGCCAATCACCACGCACGCCCGCACGGTCTACCGCGCGCCCACGGCGGGCCGTGACTACCTGACCGCCAAGTCAGCGGCCTGGCGCGAGGCCGACGCCATCATCCGCAAGCGCCACCCGAACGAGCCAGCGGGAGATATCACCGATGGCTTCGCCCCGGGCTGGCGCTGGCACGAAGACCCGCACCTGGCGAAGGTGCACGCGCGGCTGATGCGCATGCTGCTGCGGCAGCTTCGAGTGAACAAGATTCGGTTTAAGTAATGTGTGATAATGTTGAGACTCAACAATACTCAACACAACTAAAGGGGCTGGAATGTACGCAAAGGTTTTCGCGCAGATGTACGACGGTACGCTGTGCACGAAGGGCCCCTGGCAGGCGCTGGTGACGTTCCAGCAACTGCTGGTGCTGGCCGATCTGGATGGCAACGTCGACATGACGGCTGGCGCCATTGCTCGCCGCACCACGATCCCCTTGGAAATCATCGAGCAAGGCATCGTGTCGCTGCTGGAAAATGACCCCGAGAGCCGCACGCCGGTGGAAGACGGCCGCCGCATCATGCCGCTGGCAGAAGGCCGCACCTGGGGCTGGCGCATCGTGAACTACAAGCACTACCGGGGGCTCAAGCGCGAGGAAGACCGCCGCGAGTACCACCGGGAATACTGGCACAAGCGCAAACAAAATCAGCAGCAGCCAAACACCACTCAACAGACTCAACCGAATCAACCTATAGCAGAAGCAGAAGCAAATGCAGATACACAAGCATTGCCAGTAGTAACCACTGCTACCAGTGCAAAGCCTGTTGGTGATCCCCCGCCTGCGGCAGGTGCCACCGAGCCCCCAGCCAAGCCGAAGAAGGGTCGCAAGGAGCCTACGGGCACCCGTCTGCCAGCAGACTGGGTGCTGCTCAAGCCATGGGGTGAATGGGCGCTGACCGAGCGCCCCGACTGGACGGCAGACACCGTGCGCACCGAAGCCGCCGTGTTTGCCGACTACTGGCACGGCGCGGCCGGTGCCAAGGGCCGCAAGGTCGATTGGGAGGCCACCTGGCGCAACTGGGTGCGCCGCAGCAACGCGGGAGGCGCGCAAGGTGGGGGCCAGGGCCGCCCACCCCGCGAGACGGACTACGCCCGCAGCATGCGCGAGAAGGTGGAGCAGGTAGCCCCTGGCATCGCCGCCAGGGCCCCGGGCGCCGCGCCGCAGCACGCCACCGACTTCTTCGACGTTGAGGCGCGCGAGGTGGCCGCAGGCCTGCCAGCACCAGGAGCCACATCGTGAACGCCCCCGCCAAGAACCTGCCCATGGACTGGGTGGAGATGATTTTCACCAAGCTGACCCTGACTTACGGCCGCGAGTTCCTGAGCCGCTGGGAGGGCGTGGACCTGGCCGAGGTGAAGGCCGATTGGGCGCGCGAGCTGGGCGGCTTTCTGCTGCACCCCGACGCCATCAGCTATGCCTTGGGCCACCTGCCGAACAAGCCCCCCACGGCGCTGGAGTTCCGCGATATCGCCCGCCTGTCGCCCGCCAAGCCGCTACCCCGCCTGGAAGCCCCGCGCGCCGATGAGCGTGTGGTGGCCGAGCAGCTGGCCAAGCAGCTCAAGCTGAAAGAGGCGCTGGCGCCGCACGCCGACGGCAGGCAGTGGGCCCGCGCGCTGATCGCCCGCTTCCACCTGGGCGAGCGCATCAGCCCGAACAGCCTGAAGACCGCGTGCCAAGCGCTGCGCATCCACCCCTCGGAATTGGAAAAAAAGTGATTGCAACTGTAAAGAAAACTGCATGGACAGCCGCTGAAGATCTGTACCTTGCCCAAAACTGGAGAACATCCACCCATGCTGTGATGGGGGCCGCCATCGGCCGCACCGTCAACGCCGTGCGCAGCCACTGCGCGCTGTTGGGGCTGGTGGATAAAACCAGCGAGTGGAGCGCCTCGGAGGTAGCTGCATTGAAAGCGCTTTATGCCAGCGCGAGCACCAATGAGCAACTGGACCTGCAGGGCCTGGCCAACACGCTGGGGCGCCACAAAACGAACGTTTGCCGCAAGGCGCGCGAGCTGGGGCTGACCAATCAGCAGCGAAAGGACAAGGCCGTCACCAAGCCGACGAGAAAGTACGCGACGCAGGCAGAAGCCTGGGAGGCGGCAGCCGCCGCCACGCGCGCCAGGCACGCGGCTGGACAGCACCCGCGTGGGGCTCTTGGCATGAAGCACACCGCCGAAACCAAAGCCGTGATCGCGGAGAAATCGCGCCTCGCTGCGGCGCGCACCACCGAAGAGCAGTACGCGGCCCGGGCGCTCAAGTCGGCAAAAACCAGGGACGCCAACGGCACGGTGAACGAGCGCCCCAATGCCTCTTGGAAAGCCGCCTGGCGTGAAATCGGTGGCGTGCGGAAATACTACCGATCGAAGTGGGAGGCCAACTATGCCCATTACCTGCAGTGGCTGAAGGCTGGCGGCCATATCCAGGACTGGAAGCACGAGCCGAAAACGTTTTGGTTTGAGGGCGTGAAGCGCGGCACGGTGAGCTACAAGCCCGACTTCTGGGTGCAGGAGAGCAATGGCGCCGAGGCCTACCACGAGGTCAAGGGCTGGATGGACCAGCGAAGCGCCACGACGATCAGACGCATGGCGAAATATCACCCGCTGGTGAAGCTGACTGTGATCGACAGCAAGGCCTATGAGGCTCTGCGCAAGTCGATTTCTTCTTTGGTTCCTGGCTGGGAGGCATGAACATGCAGAATTTTTTGACCTGGACCTACGGCCAGCGCAAGGGCCCGTGGGGCGTGGAAATCACCATCAGCGAGCGTGCGGCATGAAGGCGCCATTCAATCTGCACCTGGGCGACACGGTGGACCTGATGCGCGCTATGCCGGACAACAGCGTGGATTCGGTGGTGGCCGATGGCCCTTATGGGCTGGGTTTCATGGGCAAGGCCTGGGACGGCGCCGCCATCACAAAGCGCTCTGCTGATCGCCGGGCCGCCGCTTCGCGCGACCCCAAGACGGCCGAGAACGGCGGGTACCGCAGCGACGCGGCGGCCGCTGGCGCCTACGACCTGTCGCCGGCTGGCATGCGCGCTTTCCAGGAATTCAGCCGGGAGTGGGGCGCCGAGGCGCTGCGCGTGCTCAAGCCTGGCGGCCACCTGCTGTCGTTCTGCGCGCCACGCACCTACCACCGCATGACGTGCGGCCTGGAAGATGCGGGGTTTGAGATCCGCGACCAGCTCATGTGGGTGTTTGCGCAAGGCTTCCCGAAGTCGCACAACCTGCAGGGCGAGTGGGAGGGCTGGGGCACGGCGATGAAGCCAGCCCACGAGCCGATCGCCATGGCGCGCAAGCCCCTGGCCAAGGGCCACACCGTGGCGGCCAGCATGCAGGCGCATGGCACCGGGGCACTGAACATCGCTGATTGCCGGGTGGGCAATGAAAGCACGGCGCGCACCACCGCCATGTCGATGAACGGCGGAAACCTGATGAGCCAGTCGCCCGGCGAAAAGATCGCCACGGGTGGTGACATGGGCCGCTGGCCCGCCAATCTGATGCACGACGGCAGCGCAGTAGTACTCGAGGCATTCCCGGATGCCCCAGGCCAGCAGGCCCCGGCCAGCACCAGCACCAAGCCACGCGACGGGCAGAACGTCTATGGGTCCATGGCGCGTGGCCGCGGCACCGAGGACAGCGCGGACAGCGAGAATGCTGGCGCCGTCGGCTTCAAGATGAAGCCCGGCATGCGCCGTATGGACACCGGCAGCGCGGCGCGATTCTTTTTCTGTCCCAAGGCCAGCCGTCAGGACCGCAACGAAGGCCTGCCGAGCTTCGCCACCCCGGCCGTGCGCGCTGGCGCCACCATGGGCGACCGCGAGCGCGCCGACTGGGAGGCCCGCAACGGCAACCACCACCCCACGGTGAAGCCGACCGAGCTGATGCGGTACCTGTGCCGCCTGGTGACGCAGCCGGGCGGCATCATCCTGGACCCGTTCATGGGCAGCGGCAGCACCGGCAAGGCCGCCATGCTGGAGGGGTTCCGCTTCATCGGCAACGACGAAAACCCGGCCTACGTGGAAATCGCCCGCGCGCGCATCCTGTGGGCCTGGACCCAGCGCCTGCACGCCACGCGCCAGCCATCACTCTTCGCGGAGGCCTGACCATGCCCGACATCATCCTGGTGAAGCAAGACCCCCGCGAGGTGCCTGATGCCGAGCGCGCGGTCGCCCGCAATTTTGTGTTCGGCGTGGTCGACGGCCTGGGCGAGAAGGGCAAGAAGCAGTGGCGCCGGCTGTGGAACCGCATCATGGCTTTGGAGCCTGGTGAGATGATCGAAATCAGCACGCACCAGGCGCGCCTGGGCTGGTACCACCGCAAACATTTTGCCTTCGAGCAGACCATTTTCGAGGCGCAGGAGCGCTTTGACGACTTCGACCAGTTCCGCGTGTGGTTGAAGATCGGCGCCGGGCATGTGGACTGGGAGGTCGGCCCCAAGGGCACGCCGGTGCCGCTGCCGAAGTCCATCAAGTATTCGCGCCTGGACCAAGCCGGCATGGAAGAGTTCCACGGGAACGTGGTGAACTTCCTACGCACCGACAAGGCCAGCAAGGCGCTGTGGCCGCACTTGAAGCAGGTCACCCAGCGCATCGACATGATCGAATCCATCCTTGGGGAGTTCCGGGAATGAGCTACATGAAGCAGCTGAAGAAAAAGGTCGGCTATGAGCACGACACCCCGCGCTGCGTGACCTGCAAGCACTACAACCTGCAGAGCAACTGGAACGACCACAACCGCATCTACTGGTTCAGCCACTGCAATGAGCATGGCTTTGTGGTCAGCAAAAACGGGTGCTGCGACACCTGGGCCGGCAAAACGGGTGATGTCCTGATGGAGGCCGCCAATGCTCAGGCGTAGCGGCTTCAAGAGCAAGGCGCCGGCCCGCGAGGCGCGCGACCCCGACCGCACCAGGACCACGCCGACCGTCACGCCCGGCGCCTGGCGCGCTGCCCAGCCGGTAGTGGCCGCACCGGTGGCCGTGCCCAAGGAGGAAGTGAAGGCCAAGCCCGGCAAGCACGCGCCGACCGTGGAGGAAGCGCGGTGGATGGATGCCATCGTGGAGCACGGTTGCATCTGCTGCGTGCTGGACGGCCACGCGCCGCGCCCGACGGCCGTGCACCACATCCTGCGCGGTGGCCAGCGCATCGGGCACCTGCACAGCATCCCGCTGTGCGATCCCGGGCACCACCAGGGCGGCCAGCCGCTGGGCCTGGAGAGCCGGCACCCCAACAAGGCGCGCTTCGAGGCGCGCTACGGCACCGAAGATCAACTGCTCGCAATGATGCGGGCCCGACTGCAGAAGGAAACCCCATGACCACCCGAGACAGAACCAAGGAGCCCGCACGCGGCATGCTGAAGGCCGAGCGCGACGCCGAGCTGTGGGCGCAGCTGCGCGCCATGGAGCGCCTGCTGGCCGAGATGCCTGCGGTCGACGGCGTGAAGAAGACCGTGACCGTGGTGGCGCTGGCCGATCGCCTGGGCAAAGGCCGGTTCGTAGTGCGCGACTGGCTCACCCGCTGCATCAGCCGCGGCGTGGTGGAGCGCATCGCAGACGACCACGGCCGGCACTTCTTCGCCCTCACCGAAGGCTGGGCCCCAAAGCTGGAGGCCGCGCTGCTGGAGCGCGATGAGCGCCTGGTGCGTTCTGGCAAGAAGCTGCAGGCGGCCCACCCCGTCGACGCCGAGAAGCTGGTGGAGTCGCGCGGGCAGCGCGGCTACCAGATGCCCGCGCCCAGACCCATCAACCCCAGGCTGCTGGCCGCCGCCGTCGCCGATGCGCAGCAGCGCTGGCCCGGCGTGCGCACCACCTGGCGCATGCCTGCTGGGGCTGCAGCATGAGCACCCCTGCCCACACCCCGGAATCCATCCTGGCCGCCCTTGCCGACGGGCCGGTGCAGTTCAAGGATCTGCGCCACCCTGGACAAAACCCGCAGAAGGCCAGCGGCGTGCAGCCGATCCTCAACGCGCTGCGCGCCCAGGGCAAGGTGAAGCGGCTTCTGATCGAGTGCGTGGTGTACTGGGCCATGGCCGACTGGAAGCCATCCAACGATGATCTTTTGCGGTGGTTCGAGAATGGGTCTGTGCGCACCGTGGATGGTTGCCTCCGCTGGAAGGGCGCCGTCACTCCCGGGGTAGGACCAGTCGCCTACGGCGGCAAGGCCTACGTCGAATCCATCACCCGCATGCTGTGGCGCATCAAGCGCGAGACACCTGGGCCCGACGACATCATCCGCCCCACATGCGGCGACCCGCGCTGCATCGAGTACCAGCACCTGGGGAAAACTCACCGCGGCGAAAAGCTGGCCGGGCGGCAGAAAAGCCCCGTGCACCGCATGCGCATGCAGGAGGCAATGCGCGCAAAGGAGACGGCCAAAATCACCATGGAGGATGCCCGAGCCATCCGGGCCAGCACTGAGCCGACCAAGGTGCTGATGGAGCGATACGGCCTGAGCCGCAGTTCCATCATCGCCATCCGGGCCGGCAAGAGCTGGAAAGAGCCGACCGTGGGTGGCATGTTCACCGGCCTGCTGGCCGACGAAAGGAAAGCGGCATGAAGATGACCTTTGGGGAGATGATCCACGCCGCCAGAAAGCGGGAGGGCATGAAGGCGCACGAGGTGGCCCGCCAGGCAGGCGTGTCGGAATTCACGGTTTATGGCATCGAAAGCGGGAGGGTGCGCGCCACCAGTTTCTACATCGTGCTGCGCCTGTGCGCGGTGCTGGGCATTACCCTGGATGAGGCAGCGGCGGCGACGCTGTACGAGCTGCTGCCGCCGAACCTGGGGGATATACCTGATCCGGTGAAGCGCCGGCTGCTGGCGCTGAAGGGGCCGCCAAGCGCATAATCCCGCCCCATAAAGAGGAAAGCCACCCGAAGGTGGCCATCCCGGTCCGACTGAACCTGAGCACTTCATTCTACCGGGGGAACCATGACGACACCAGAGCCAGGAAAATCCAACAGCACGCAGCGCGTGCTCGATGCCGTCACCGCGCTGCGGCATCAAGAGCAGATCGCCACACGGGAAACGGTCCATGTCATCGTCGGCGGCAAGATGTCCGTGGTGGATGACCGCCTTCGGGCCCTGGTGGACGATGGCAAGCTCAAGCGCCTCTTGCGCGGGGTCTACGAGCTGGTAGACCAGTTCGCACCGCCCCGGGCCATGAGCGGCACCATCCAGGATGACGGCTCAGTGATGCTCGAAATCGGCGATCACGTCATCAAGGGCCTGAGCCCGCTGGAGGCCCGCCGCGCCGCCCGGCTGCTGGGCGGCTTCGCCGAAGACGAGCGCGTGATCGAGAACGGCCGGCAGCATCTCTTCCTGGCCACCCAGCTCGCGGCCCAGGTGGAGCAGCAGGGCCGGGAAATCAAGGCGCTGCAGCTGGCGCTGAAGCAGGGGCCGAGTCCGCAGATGTCGCTGCCGGTGTGATCCCGACGAACGCACGGGCGCGGAATTCGGCCAGTTCCAGCCGCTTCAGCGCCTCATTCAGCGTGGCGAGCACCACGCCCGCATTGCGCGCGGCCTCCATCTTCGGGTAGCCCAGCACCAGATAGTTGAACAGCGCCGCGTGCGTGTCGCCCGCAGGCCGGATCGACGTGAGCGCGATGAGCGCATTGAACTGAGGGGGGTTGAATCGTTTTGTCATCCGCACATTCTAACGCCGGACCGTAGTGCGAAGTAAATTTCTCCGCGCCTATTGCAAAGGACAAAAGTCCGGTTCATAATTCGTTTCAGCCACTCCCGGCACCTGAAAGGAACGAAATGCCCGCAGCCCTCATCCTCAACGCCTCCCAGGCCGAAGCCGTCTACAGCGCCATGTGCGCGCTGAATAACGTGTACGCCGTGATCCACGAAATTGAGATGGAAGACGGTCGCCGGCTCCGCACTGCTCCTGATGGGTCCTATGTGCTGACCATGCGCGACGGCCACGGCCAGCGCATCGTGGAGGCCTATCCCACGCAGAACGCCTTCGCCACCGCCTACGGCCTGCTGCCACGCGAACCCGTGGCAGAAGTCGCGGAAAACTTCGTATTCATGCTTCGCAAGCAGCCAAATGGTGATCGCTGGCCCGTCGGCACCAAGCTGTACGCCTGATTCCACCGCTCTGCCCGGCTGGCCCGGGTAGACCAGTGCAATCCGCACACCACGAAAGGACCACCATGTTTGAAGGCTTCGCAGCAATCCAGACCGCCACCCGCGCCGCGCGTGCACGCTTGAACCATCAGGGTGTCGGCACGCAGATTGAGCAGGGCAAATTCCAGGTGGTCGACGTGCAGTTTTTGGGCCATGCCACCGAGGTGTTCGCCTTGTCTGGATGGGTGACAGCCGAAGAGGCCGTAGCGGCCCTGGATGCGCTCACCTTCGATGACCTGCAGATGCCAGCGCGGCACAAGACGTATTCCACGAAATACCCATTCAAGGCCGCCGCCTGATTCCACCGCGAAGCGCCTGCCCAAACGGGCGCTGTCCAGTGCAATCCCGCACGCCATAGAGGAAACTCATGAACTCCCATGACACCCTGGTCGATAAATATGGAAAACGCCCACTGAAGCCGGCCCCGCTGGCCGCAGTGCGTGCGCAGTCCGAGGCCGCCCAGCGCATCACGCGCTACGAGAACAACCACCCCGAGCTGGCCGCATGGTGGAAGGATGCCAAGCCCGGCACGTTCCAGCACTCCCTGCGCAGCGGCGTGGCCACCTACGGCAGCCTGACTGAAAAGCAGCTCGCCGCCGCGCTGGCGAGCATCACCCGCGACAAGGCCGCCCCCAGCATGGACGTGTCCCAGCTCACGCACGTCTTCGCAGTGGCCCTGAAGAACGGCATCAAGCGCCCCAAGCTGCGGCTGGGCGGCGTGGTGTTCAGCCTTGGCAAGCAGGACACCAGCCACGAGAACACCATTTTCGTCAACGACAAGGACCGGAACTACCTGGGGCGCGTGATCGGCAGCAAGTTCCAGCGCGGCGCCAGCTGCACGCAGGACCGAGCCGAGGAAATCGCCAAGCTAGGCCAAGACCCCATGGCTGCTGCCGTCGCCTACGGCAAGGTGACCGGCGAGTGCGCCATCTGCGGCCGCACGCTGGAGAACGCGGACAGCATCGCCCGCGGCATCGGGCCCATCTGCGCAGAAAAGGTGTTCGGTTGACCATGGCCACGCACATCAACTACGGCCCCGGCGAGCGGGCATCGTTCGAGCTGGTGCCCGAAACCTGCCCCGCCGTGGAGCGCGCCATCGAGGCCGCATTCAGGCCCGTCCTCTTCAACGCAGAGGCGGCAGAAGCGATCTTCGAGAAGTACCACCTGGACCCGCCGCAAGGGCAGATGCTGCACGCGCTCCACGAGCTGGTGGGTCGCGTTCTGTTCGACCGCAAGGTGGCCCTGAAAGACGTGGTGCTCTACGAGGGCACATTCCCCCTGCGCGCCGCGCTGGTGCGCCAGGTCGAGCAGGTGCAGGGCATCCCGCCTGGGCGCAACCGCTTCGAGGAATGGATCGAGGACCACAACAGCCGCAAGGCATACCGCGCAGAACGCGCAGCCACTGAAGGAGCACCATGACCGCCCAAGAGAAACCCCTGGCCCTGCGCCTGGCCGACGAACAAGAGCAGGCCCTTCTGGATGTCGCCAATGGGAAAATGAAAGTCGGCAAGCTGCCGCTGGAGCCCTTTGTTCGTGGCTACGAGGAACTGCGCCGACTGCATGCGCTCACCACCCCCGCATGGGAGCCCCTGACCCCCGAGGTGCGCGAGCGCCTGAACTACGACGACTGCTACTGGGTGGCAGTGCGGGGCCAGGTGCAGCCGTTCAAGGCGCTGTACGGCTGGCGCAAGCCGGGCGGCCGCCCCGTGGAGTACGTTTTCTTCACCGAAGGCGGCTTCACCGTGCCCTGCGAGGCAATCAGCCACATCATGCCATTCGTGGCGCCCGCCATGCCTGTCACTGAGATTGGTGGCGATATCGCTGCTTTGCGCCATGCAGATGGCAAGGTGGGCCCCACTTCATTCCCCAACGGAAAGGCCTAGTAATGGACGCCCCCCGCACTCCCCTGCCCAAGGTGGGCTACCAGCGCGACCACGAAGGCAGCTGGACCCTGTACCGCGATGGCATGCGCATCGGCCGCATCGACCGTGACCTGGAAACGCAGGCACTGAGCGTGATGGTCGACAACCTGTACTGGAGCCTGGACGGCACGAAGCTGCAGACCCACGGCGGCCTGGCCGTGAAGCCAATGCACAAGCGCCGGCAGCTCCAAATCATCTGCCTTGAGGTGGCCTACGCCCTGCGCGAGTTGGAGATGGGCGGCGAAGTGCAGCCCGCAACCATCGCCCCCCGGGCCAAGCCCACGATCACCATCGACCTGGAGCCAGTCAGCGGCCACCCGAAAGAAGTGAACGGCGTGGGCCTGGACACCACGGAATCGGGCAACGTGCTCCTGAGCATCGGCACCGATGCGCTGGGAATGAGCCCGTATCAGGCCCGCGCCGCCTGGGTGCTGTTGGGCGAGTACCTGTGCGAGCCGGCCGGCCCCGGGCTGGACCGCCGCGCCACGCCAACGCCAGATGGCGGCGTGATGCGCAATGGCGCCATCTCCTATCCCAGCCCCGCCATGAAGGCCCGCCGTGCCGTCTGCGATGGACTGGAAACCATGTGGCGCATGTCGTTCAGCACCGACCCCACCGAAGCAGATCTGAATGGCATGGCCCGCATCCTCAAGGAGATGGCATCGTGACCACCGCCGACCGCCTGGCCGCCGCCTTCAAGGAGGTGGAGCAAGACCTGATCGCCCTGTACCAGCGCCACAACGCTGGCGCCCTGCCCAGCCCCGAGAAGGTGCAAGAGATGTTCGACGCCCTGGGCCAGGACCAGCTCGAGCGCATGCTGCACGCGAAGATCAAGGAGACGCAGGACTGGGAAGACCTGCAGGCCGCCATGAAGCTGCCCGCGGCCCCGGCGCAAAGGGCGTGGCCATGAGCCTCGCCTTCACCACCACCAAGGCGCAGCGGGGCCGCATCATCGAGGTGCTGGCCACCGGAAAGCTGCCCGACGGCGCCGCCTTCCGCCGCACCTACCGCTACGAGAACGAAAACGGCTTCGACACCACCATGCTGAAGGCCCACGAGAAGCTGTCGCGCGTCAAGGCGTACAAGGCATTCGAGCAGGCCTGCGCCGGCGCAACCCTCACCACCCACCCAGGAGAACCACCATGCCCGACCGCGACATAAAATTCGACTCAGCCGCCTACCCCAAGGCCGCCCAACCCTGCTACCTGAAGATCGGCGAGTTCATGGCCAGCGCTCTTTCCCAGCAGGAGGCGCGTGAAATCTTCTTCCAGATCGGCGAACAGATGGGCTACACCTGGACCCACCGCACCGAGAAGAAGCCGACGCCGGCCGAGCCCACCCCCCAGGCCCGCCAGGACATCGCCGCCACGGCCACGCTGCACGGCATGGGCTACCGCTGGAGCGACACCAACCAGTGGTGGCAGCCGGTCGGCGACGTAGGGAGCAATTCCGTGGGGAGCCTGAAGGCGCAACTGGAGGTGGCCAAGAACGGCGCCAGCCAAGCCGAGTACTTCAGGAAGCAGATGAAGTTCCATTCGGACCAACGCGTCAAGGGCATCGAATTCCTCGATACCGTGCAGGAAGCGCTGGGCCTGGAGCCGGGTGGCGATCAAGCGGCCATCTTGCCCGCCATCAAGGCGCTAAAATCCACTGCCGGTGGCGCCGATTGGGCGGATACAGAGTTGAACCGCATCGGAGCAGCCGTTGGGATCACCGAAGAAGGCGAATGCTCCACGACTTTCATTGTCCCGGCTATCGAGCGCCTGAAAGAGGCCAAGGATATGAACGAGCGCGTGATGCACTGCTATTTCAACGCCTGCCGCACCTTGGGGCTGCCCGCCAGCACAGAGAGCTGCAAGGAGGTGATGCCGGCCATCGAGCACTTGCAGCGCCAGCTCGAAGAGCGCAAGCAGTTGGCAGAGGTGCAGCAGCGGGCCAATACCGAGGCGACCAGCCTGATCCTGCGCATCCACAACGCCCTGGGCGTGGAAGAGCCATTCGACGCAGAGGGCACGGGCATCATCCCCGCCATCCGGGCGCTGAAAACACGCGCCAGCAACGGCTACGGCATCAAGGAGCTTGGCAAAATCCGCGAGGCACTGGGAATTGAAGCGCCGAAAGTGGGCCAGTACCCTGGCGATTGCATCATCAACGCCATTGAGGCGCTGAAAACCCGCCTGGACACATCCGCCGTCAACATGCGCGAGATAGCCGACGCCCTGCGCCTGCCCCAAGGTAGCGCCCGCATCAGCCTGGTGCTGCCAAGCGTGCAGGCCCTGCGCGATGCCCTGGACCAGGGATACGCCGCCCTCAAGGACCACGGCTACACACCCGACCGCGCAGAGAGCATCGGCACCCTGATCCGGGATGCCTTCGGGGCCGAGGCCGCCAAGCTGCGCCAAGCCACAAAGGCGATTGCTGACACCTGGGACATCCTGCGCTGTTTTGGCCACACTCAACCCGAGCGCGGTGACGTGCTTTCTGCCGCAGTGCGCATCGCCCTGAGCTGCCACCAGGACGATGGCGCCCCGCCACCTAACGAAACACAGATCAAGCACGACGCCTACGAGCGCGCAGCCAAGGTAGCTGACGAGTGGTACCAGAACCATGGAACCGTGCTGCTCCTGCGTGTGGCCCAGGAGATTCGAGCCCTCAAGCGCTGAACCCGTATAGGGCAAGTCCTACAGCCATCGGTGCCCCACAATCGC
>Ga0181352_1000403_pt1 | contig 18538 bp, 25 predicted proteins | sample Fa13VDMLBSN_FD_130103 | JGI IMG/M metagenome (GOLD analysis project Ga0181352, IMG submission 130103) | Freshwater viral communities from Lake Michigan, USA - Fa13.VD.MLB.S.N | ecosystem: Environmental > Aquatic > Freshwater > Lake | place: USA: Michigan | collected 2013-09-23 | reverse complement strand
GCCGTCACTCCGCTGGCTCCGGACTCGCCCCACACAATCGCAGTTCCCTGCGTGATCTGAATGTAATCAGGTAGTGCCATGGTCAACACCTCCAGTCACTCGGAACCATTCGCGGGCTGCGCCAACCTGCTGCTGTGTGATCGCCTGCGGGACGTTTGCCAGTGCCTGCAGCGCGTCCAGTTGTGGCTGCGTTGCCAGATTATAGGACAACAGCACCTGCCCGACTCCCTGCACCGTCCCGCCGTCCATGTCGATCGGTCGTCCGGCCTCGATCCAGTCCACGAATGACATCGCCGCCCCGCGTGGCGGGTTTGGCAATGCGGTGTTCTGTGCTGCAATCTTGACGATTGCCCACAGCCCGCTTGCGATTGCTGCCGCCTGGACCTCCTCCGCCGGAACTGGCCGGCGAACTGTCGGGGCGATTACGCTGCACCGTGCCGCACATGCGTCGTCATCGCTGACGTTGTAGGCTGCGACGGCTTGCGGGTCTGACTGGATCAACGTGTACAATTCCGAATCTGTCATTCTGTGACTGCCTGTTGCTGTGGTCGTCGCATCGTCATGTAAACCGCTCTGGCATTCGTGGCCGCCAGCGTCAACTGCCGTCTGGCATTGTGCACCGCATCAGAGCCGCTGGCTCCGAGCCAGTTCACGCCGCCCGGTCCATTCCTCCGGCAGAGCTCCAGCTGCTGCAGCAGATCCCCAATCTCTTGGATCAGCTTGTCCAGCTGGTTGCCCTTCTCCTCCAGCACATCCGCGTATAAGTGACACGGATCGACCGTCTGAGTATCGGGTGAACTCGATGACTCTGCCTCCGGCTGTTGTAATGGTGTCTGCTCTGGTGACGTAGACTCTGTCATACTCCTGCACCTCCGTTGATTGTTGCGCCTCGACCATGACCCGCAGCTGCTCATTCACGCGCACCGCGTGCACACCCCAGCAGCTCAGCACGCCGGGAGCCAGCACCAGCAGCGCTCGACTGAGAGCCACCGTGACAAGGCTCTGCGGAGTGATGCGGAACACCGCCACGCCGAGCCCAAAGCAGGCCCAGCCCACACTCATAGCCTGCCAGAATTCGCCCGTCAAATCAGCCATGATAACCCCAGACATACTGCGAGGACGACGATTGATAGCGCGATAGCGAGGACCACCCACACCCACGCGCTGCCAGTGTAATCCAAAAACGTCTGAGCAGTCTCCTCGGAGATGTCAGCCTCGAGGCCGGGCGCGTCGATCTGGATGGCTCGCTGCCTGCGAGTCGTCTGTCGTTTGGCCGGCTTGTCTGGCTGCTGTCGCTGCTCATCATCGCTCATTCTGCTGCCTCGTGGCGTGCCTGACAATATGCACGCCGCAGATAGTACACCGCACCAGGGTAAACCCCAACCACGGAAACAGGATCGCCCAATATCATGGCCCACCGATTCCTGCGCCTGGTGTCGGAGATCCGCCACCACTCAGCACAATCGTCAGCCGCGCATGTCTATAGCTCAGCAGCAACTGCAGCCGAGCATCCACACCAGTGACAGCTGATCCAGTGTCCTCGAAATAAAACTGAGCCGGGCTGGTGGTGGCCCAGCCGCTGACGCCCTGCAGCTCCTGAATGATCGATTTCACGTCTGCCCGGAAATACCCATCGCCGCTTGTCGTGACGTCCGTGTAGGCCGTCGTCTTGGTTTTGCCTGTGAGATCTGACCAATCTGTGAGGCCGCTGAATTGGCTGCTGCTGTACTTCAGCCCATAAATGCGGACCGTCCTGTCCGCCCGTCGGCACACCCACGGCAGCACCAGATACGCGCTGCTGACTGTGTCTCCGGACGCGAGGCCAGTCGCCACCGTGGAAACGTAGGCGATTTCCTCGTATGGGTTGTCACCCGTGCGCACCGTCGCGTCATCATGGCCCAGCTGCAGCTGCGATAGCGGGCCGTCGAAGCCCGTATCTGCCCCGGCGTCGCCATAATACGCCGAGCCACATGCGTCGATGTCGACTCTGGCCCCGACGTCCTGAGCATACTGCACCGAAGCCGAGCCGCTCGTGACCCGCAGATACAGCAGCTGTGACGTCATCGGGGAGCCGAGCTGGTACACGCCAGCAGCGATCGCCACGCCAGTCGAGGCCGCAGCAGGGACCGCCGCCGACCAGATATACTCGACTGAGCCAGAGCCAGAGATGCTGAAGAATGGCGAGTCCGAATCGATCCAGTCTGTCGGGCTCCACCAATCGCTCGTGAGTGTGTGTGTGGGGAATGCCATGCGTATCCTCAGACCGGGGTAACTGTGATGGTTTCGGGGAGATTGCTCCAGCCGCTGGCGGTGTCAAGTGCTCTGAGCCACAGATACGGCAGCCCGTAGTAATCCTGCCGTGAGCCGATCAGCCGGAATGTGGTGGCCGCGTTCGGGGCCCAGATGCCAGGCTTCCACTCCGCCCCGTTCTGTAGTGTGACGTTGGCAAAGTGCGAGTCGTCATCGGGCACATAAAGCCCGCTCATGCTGTAGCCATTCCGCACCTCGATCAGCGGAATCTCTCTCAGGTAATCCATCGAGAGATAACCCGAGCCGCTCGACTGCGACAGAGTGAAGTAGCCCGTGCCTGGCTGATACGTCCAGCCGGATGTTGGCTCATTCCGGATTGTCGACACACCGCCGGGGCCGTTGCTGCTGAATGCGAATTCCCACCTCTGCGCCGCCGGCAGGTTAGGGTAGAGATCAGCTGAGTACAGCGTGGCCGGCATTCCTCGGCAGTCCGCAATAGCCCAGCACACCGACCGTGTTGGCGTGCCCCAGAAATCACTGGCCGTCGGGGCTGCTCCGTTATGCCGGATCTCGATCCGCACCCACAAATCGAACTCGACCGACTTGTCCGCCAGCTGGGCTGGAGTGAAGAAGAGCGGATCGCAGGGCCCGCCGCAGAATGGTATGCCGCCGTAGGCTTGGTTTCCGACTGGGCCATCCTGTACCAGATTCTGCGTCGCACTCATGGACACGATACCAGTCCTGTCGACTCCATCGATCCACACCCTCGCATGTGAGATCGTTGTGGTGACTGTGTACTGCCGATTCGTGACGCCAGACTTCTCCTCAGTGAATCGACCGTATAACGTCGAGGGTGACACCATCGCAGCGCCTGGCACCTGCGCACCGCTGATGGTTATCGGATGCACCCACGACCCGCTCTTGACTGTCTTGCTGTCGATGCCGACATTGCCGAAAGACTGCTGGACTTCCTCGATGTAATTGAACAGCCACGATGTCCGCTTTGATCGAGCATATCGCACCCGGTAATTCTGCCCGAACTGCGGGCCGACCGGGACGTCAACCTTAAACCGCATCGGCTTCATCCGCAGCACCCACACCGCAGCTGTCCACGGCAGACTCGGAGGCGTCCCCGTGCCGGCTGTGTCTGGCGTCGAGCCCAGCGAGAATAGAGCATGGTAGCCGGAGAAGGCTCCGCCCGTGTTATTTTCGACCCAGTTCTGAGGCATGGTCTGCCCGAGAGTCCAGTCGGTGTTTTCGGCGTTGCTGCCTGTCATCTCGCCGGCAATAGGTCCGACCAATCGGCAGAATCGTCGCACCCCGAAATTGATCTGGGGAACTCCGTTGCTTGTCCGCACATAGCAGAGACCGTGCTGGCCGCATGGCTCCGGATAGACGATCGTGTTGGCCGCCACTGCACCCTCGCCGACGTGCCGCACCTTCACGCGCATCAGCGTGTCTGCTCCGGCTGCATTCAGGATGGCCGCGTCGTGTTGCTGGTAATTGCCTGCCGGGACGTCCGCCAGAATCTTAACCACAAGCCTGATTGCACCCGCTGGGGCTGCTGGCTGCACTTTGCCTGTCGTGCTCACTCCGGCCAGCAGCGACTGCAGCGCCGCCGCCTTGTCCCGCGTCATGCTCAGTCTTCGCCGGTCGCTCATGTTTCCACCACGCACCAGCCGAATGTGCTGACCCTGCGAGCGATCCGTCGGCCAGTCGTGCTGACTGCCAGACCATTCAGAGACCGCACAGCGATCTGCTGCTTTGTGTCTGTCCACGTGTCGCCGTCGAGCCGCATGATGTTTGCCAGCACCGCCGCGGATGATCCCGCTGGAATGGCCGCAGTGAGTGCCACCACCAAAGCACTGTCGCGACCAATCACCGCCGGCTGCACCGCCCCGAGCGAGGCGTCGCCGGTCGAGCGAATGAGCTCGCCGATGGCCGCCGCCTGGTCGCGTGTTGCCAGTATGGGGTGTTCGTCTGTCATGGCTGGTTGTTTGGCAATGGGACCGCAGTCCAGTCGGCCAGATCCTCGAGGATAAACTGGTTGACAATGACCCCGCTGAGCCAGACTGGTTTTGCTGTGCTGATCGTCGTGCTGGCGTTGATTGCAAGCGTGGCCGAGCTGGTGCTGGCAATCGACTGAATGCGAGCCTCGAGTGTCTTGCCGCGTGGGCCTGCGCCGATGACCCGCACCAGCGCCCCGACGTGCTTCGTTGAATCGAAAGAACCAGTGCTGAGCGTGAGCGTTGCTGATCCTGCCGTCATGGTGCCTGTCCCGAACTGCGTGCCAGTAAGCACCGGCACCCGCACCGCTTGGCCGTTGTCATCCAGCCAGATCTCGCCGCCGGTCTGCTGCTGCTCCTCCGTCTGAATGGGTCGCTTGATGATGCGTCGATCTGTCGTGGGTGTCTTGCCGTCATATGTGGCCTTTGTTACGTCCTGCCATGCCGCTGTGCTGCTGGTTCTCGTCTGATACACCAGTTCATTCGGGCCCTTGTTTGGGAGCAGAATATAGTAGCCGCCGGGGTTGATCTCGATCGTGTAGCTGATCGGCCAATATAGCGAGCCAGCCACGTCCCGCTCTGGCTCGTCCGGCATCTCAACATCACGCAGCAGACAGCAGCCCGTCGGATACGACACGCCGTGGATCGTCACCGCTGAGAGGTTGATCGTGTCCGCCAGCTCGAAGAGGAATTGCGGGATTGTCGCGAAGTTGGCCGTGACATTTACGACGCGCGTCCGGATCTTGCGAGTGAGGCCCTCGTAGAGATCGCCCGCCGAGTTGACCAGAGGATAGCCTCGAGCGTCGTAGAATGCCGGCACCGCAATCGACCCGGACCTCATGCCGCCCTTGACCCGCTGGCTGGCGTAGGCCTGATCTTCGCGCGTTGTGATGGCTGTGCTGTACGTCACCTGCATCAGGTAGCGAGTGAGTACCTCGTCGTCTTGCGACAGCTGACGATTAACGACAATCGCCGTTGTTTTCTCGGGATGGCTGGCGCCTTTCGCCGGGATGCCCGTGGCCGTCACGACGGTCGTGATCGTGTCCGTCTCGGTCGTGGTTGTGATCTCCCACACGTCGACGACCGTCTCTGTGCCGTCCTCGTCCTGCTGCCACTGCCCACGTCTATAGAGCTTTGCCGTCGCTGCCATGTTAGACCGCCCATCCGATCATGCCGTCCTGTGTCGCCTTGAGTAACTGCCGCTGTATGCCGCGAATCTCTTTGAGCTGGTCGAGCTGTTGCTGGCTCAGCGTCCCCTGCTGGTTGATGATGCGGTTGAGCACACCAGCACCGCCCGCCGTTCTGAGATCCTGAGCCGGCCCGGCCTGCTGCACCGCCCTGTCGACTCGCGTGGCGATGTCTGCCGATTTCAATTCCCCGATAAGCTCATCAAACTTCCGCCCCGCAGTCGTCGCCGCGTCTGGCTGGTTGGCCGCCGTGCTGGCCGCCGTCGCTGCTGTGGCCACCGCTGCGGACCACTCCTGCCGAGCCGTCGCCAGCTCAGCACTGGCCCTGTCCAGTCGTGCCGCGTAGGCATCCGCCCTCGCCTGCTGGTCCGCCGCCGCCTGCTGGTCGATCTGCTGCACCTGCTGCGTCGCCATCAGATCGATCTCGGCCTTGATCGCGTCGGCATCGAGCGAGCTGTCGAGATAGGCCATGATGTCGACGATGCCGCTCGACAGCCATGCCTGTGTCTCGGCCCACATCCGCCGGACCCCTGCGACCGCCTGCCCGAACACGTCGAGGAATCCATTCCGCCATGCGTACCACTGATCAGAAATGGCCGCGATCCCTTGAGCCCATGCCACATCGAGGCTCGCCCAGAACACGCCAGCCGCTGCTGCCACGTCGCCCGCCGTGAGTGCTCCCATGATGCTGGAGAGCGTATCGGAGACTGCCGAGCCGAGCCCAGCGAAGGGCTGCAGCAGCAGCCCGATGGCGTCGTAGGCGCGACCGAAACTGGCCACCAGCGTTTCGCCGACCAGCTTGGCCAGCGTCTGTATTGCCGGCCATGTCTGCATCACCATGTCGATCATCTGCGACAGATACGGCAGCACCGCCACCGCGATGATGTTGCTCGCGTTCCTCAGCGTCGCCACCAGCCCCTGCCACTTGTCGTCGAAGGCCGCCGCCGCTGCCGCCTGCTCGCCGCTGATCGTCATGCCGAGCTTGTCGGCCTCGGCCATCAGGGCCCGGATGCCGCCGGCACCGTCAGCCATCATCGGCACCAGATCCGCTCCGGACTTGCCCAGCAGATCCATCGCCACCGAAGCCTGCGCCGCCGGGTCCTGAATCTGACTGATGCCTTGAGCTACCGCCAGAAAGCGATCCTCCACCGGCATGGCCAGCAGCTGCTCAGCAGATAGCCCGATCGAGGCGAGAGCAGCCGCCGCCGACTTGCTGCCGCCGGCTGCCTGCGTCGTGACGTCGCCCAGCTTGCGCATGCCCTTCTCGACAGCTTCGAGATTTGCCCCGGATTGCTCGGCAGCATACCGCAACTGGCTCAGCGCCTCAGCGCTCGCCCCAGTCCGCTGTGCGATGTCGTCGATGCCCGCAGCCGCCTCCGAGAATCGCCACACCGAGGCCGCCGCCGCGCTCATGCCGGAGACGATCAGCCCGATGCCGCCTGCGACTGCAGCTGTGCCGAGTGATGCCGCGATGCCTGCCACGCCCTTGGCCGCACCTGCGAGCCGAGTCGTCAGCGTGGTGAGTCCCCGCTTGAGCGGGGTGTCGTCGACGAAGATCTTGACGAATGCTCTGGCCGCCTCGATCGCTCTACTGCTCGCCACTCAGCACCTCCGGTCCGTATCCCGCCAACCACTGGATTTCACCCGGCGCGTGTTGCGCCAGCTGAGCCAGCAGCACCTCGCGACCCGAAGGCTTGCGCCGCTCGGAGTCGCCGAAAAAGTCCTGCCACGTCCACACCCGATCAGACCGCCTCGTCCGCTGCACATTGTAGAGAGCCGCCATCAGTGACCCGAGCCGCTGAGCCTGCAGCCGCTGAGACTGATGCACAGCCCAGAGAGCCTGCCTCAGTGTCATCGGCCCGAGATCCAGATGCGTCATGCACTGCAGTCGTGTCAGCCATTCATCGGGGCCGCTGCACTCAATGCCATCGAGCTGATATCGAGAGCCTCCACTGCTGCCCCGATCTGCTCGCTGATCGCCTTCCGTGCCTCCGCCTGAGCTGCCTCGACCTTTGCAAGCAGATCCTGCAGCCCGGTTTTCATCGGGCTGCCCTTGGGGAAAAAATCGGCGAGAGCCTCCAGCAGTGCAGTCGATGCCTCCTCGTGCGTCGAGCCGTCCGCCGCCTCCATCAGTGTGGCCGACGCAACTTGCTCGATCGCTGCGAGGACTTCGTAGATCAGCGTGTCATCGAGCTGGATTGCCGCGAGGAACTCGCTGAGCCGCTGCGGGTTGTGCGCCATCTCCAGCACATCCCACTCGGTCGAGTCGAGGATGCGCTGGCGTGCCGCGATGCTGATCCGGACCGGATGCACCTTGCCTGCCGTGTCACGATACTGAGCCATCTCCCGATCCTCCGGTTGTGGTTGTTGGTTCTGATTGCTGCTGGTTGCCCCCAACCACTGCAATCACTTTGAGCTTCACCGTGCTGGTGGTGCCGTCCGCGTTCGTCACCTGCACCTCGTCGACCTGTCCGAGTACCACTGCCATGATGTCCTCCTCAGCTTGAGACTGTGCTGTAGTTGCTGGAATAGCTGTTGTCGGCTGCCTTGGCGATTTCGATCGCCACCCTCACCGTGTCATTGTCGGGCCGGGTTTCATTCCAGCTCTTGATCCTGCCCTCGAGCCGGAACACCACCTGGCCGACGTCTGCAATTGCTCCGCTGGCCAGTGCGTAGTGGTGCACCGTGCCGGCCACATAGGCCGACCGCATGGCCGCGTATGTCGTGCCCGGCGTGCCGCGCTTGAAGAGCATGTTCGCCGAAATGGTGTACTTCGGCTTGCCGGTATGCTCCGAAATTTCGGAGTCGCCCCGGCAGTTGCTTTCGACCGATCGCCGCTCGCTGCTGATGGCGTCGTCGATCACCACGGGAATCTCTGTGAGTGCTCCGGCACCGCCGAGGGTTGCGGAGTAGTACAGCTTGCAATCGTCGCCGAGGACTGAACCGTCTGCTACGTTTGGCATTACTTAAAGGCCCTTTCCAAATAGTATGGGATCTTGGGTTCGATGACGTTGTAGGCCGGTCGCATAAATGGCCGGCGTTCCTCCAGCTGCTCGATGCTTGTCAGTCCGCCCGCAGCTGTGCGGACCGTTTTCTTGTACAACTCCGGACCCACCACGACATACTCGTTGTCGTTGCTGATCGCGTAGAATAGCCGCTCTTTTAGCGGGCTCGGCTGCATGTGCAATAACGGCACCTTGCCGGGCTGTGAGATCTTGTCAGGCCGCCGTGGCTTGCGTGCCGTGTAGCCCTGTTGCAGTGCGAATCGATACCACTCCTGACGCTGGCGAAACCGCTCGAGCTCCTCGGGCGTGAGCTCCGACAGCTTCTTCTGGGCCGCCCGCTTGAGGGACCGCCGAGCCACCTTGCGGATCGACCCGCCGACCACGTCGAAAAACTTCGCTTGCCGCTCCGTGATGCCGAGCTCGCTGCGGACCGTGCCGTCTGGCCGCCGCGTGAATCGCATCTTCATATTAGCGCGGAATCGGATGCTCTGGCTCATGCTCGATTCCCCACACTGACGGCCCATGTGGTTTCGATCACGCCGACAAAGACCTCCATCTGATCGAGGATCTCGCCGTCGCATGTCGTTGCGATCGAGACTGACCGCCGCCGTGCTGCGATGTTGCCGGCCAGTGTCACCTGCCGATATGTCGCCGACGTCCGCAAATGATCGCACAGCCCCTCGAGCAAATCCTCGTAGGTGTCCGATGCTGCGACTGCCTCGGCTGCGCAGCGCACCGTCAGGACGATCGCAATCGTGATGTCCTCGGAGACGTCGCCGCGGTTGCTGGTGTCCTCGACTCGAGGACAGATGATCGTCAGGAATCCCTGAGTGTCGCTTACCTCGTCGATGATGGCTGTGTAGCTCCGCCGCCTGCTGACTGTGATGCCAGCCGGCAGAGACGGGTAGGCCTGCAGCTGTGTCACCAGTGCCGCCGCCAGTGTCCGGATACGCGCCGCCATCAGTCGCGCTCCTTCGTATGAATGCGGAGATATCGCCGCTCGGGGTCGTGATACTGCCAGAGCTGTGAGCTCGGACCGAATGGCATGACCCGGAATGTGATGTCGTCCACCGTGACAGTATCGCCCCGCTGCGGAGTGACCATGGTGCCGCTGATGATCAGATCCGCAGCGAGGACGATCCAGTCTGTCGAGCGATCCCCGACCCGCACCGCCTGGTACGTTTCGGACCGCTCCCATGTCGACTGGCCCCGCACCGCCGTCAGCTCGCAGCTGTTGGCACCACGCGCGAAGGTAGCCGCCTCACCCCGCACTCGGAATGATGCTGCCTGCGCCGCTCGCTGTGCTGCCTGAATTGCTGTGACCACGGGGAGACCTCAGAATGAAAAGCCCACTGGCCGGCCCCCGGAGGAAAGGCCGACCAGCGAGCAGGGCATGACGATCAGGCCAGCAGCGTTTCCGTGCTGGTGATGGCATCGGTGACCACGATCGGAATCCCCTCGTACTCGGTCGGGCGAGGCGCTGGCATCCCGGTCGGGCTGTAGGTTGTCCGGCTCACCTGCAGCTGCCGCAGCGATCGGCGGTTCATGCAGATATGGGTGGGCTGGTCGCTCGCCGGGAACAGGGCCAGAGCCCGGGCCAGCAGCGTGTCCGTCAAACCCTTGCCGCTGTCCTCGGTCAAGTTGGCGATGCGGGCCACAGCGTACTTGCTGCCGATCTGCACACCGAGATGGCCGCCGGCATCTCGCACCATGGCCACCATGCTCTTTGAGTTGCTGCCGAGAACGACAGACTCGAAGATCTCGCCGACCGTGAAGTTGATGTTTGGCGTGCTCAGCGACTGGTCGCCGGACCCCACCAGAGCCACCGATGCGTCGTCCGGGGTCGATCGCAGGAACCAGACCGAACTGCCTGTGGCTGCAGTCGTGCCGGCTGCGTTGATCACGAGCGCGTCTGACGCCCCGTTGTAGTTGGCCGAGTCGGCCAAACCGAGGAAGCCGTCAGCGCTGCCGCCCACGGTCCCGTTGAAGAATTGCTTCTCGAGGGTGAACAGAGCCTCGCGGATCTGCCGTGCCGTCCGCTGATTCATCCAGGCTTCGGCCCCGAATCGATAGGCTCGGCAGGCCGCTGCGTCCTCGATCACCTTGGCATCGATGTACTTGAGATCGACCGACGTCTGCGTACTGATCGATGCCGTGTAATCAGCACCCGCGTTGACAGCTCGGAAGCCGATCACCGGCGCGGTCGTTTCGACATTGAACTTGTGCACCGTGCCGTTGCTCGCCTGCATCGCGTGCAGCGCTCGCAGGACCGGCGCCTTGTTCAGGATGTCGGTGATCTCTGCCGGGTTGACGTCGAGGCTGTTGAACCTGATCAGCTCATTCAGCGTGGAAAGTGTGTCCGCCATGGTCGTCTACTCCTCAATTCTTCTTGCTTCGAAATGCCTCGGCCAGACTGCGTGGCACCGCGCCACCAATCGCCACCGGCGTCGTCTCACCCTTGACTGCCTCAGCCATGCTGGCCGCCTGCTGCTTGAGCTGGGCCAGCTCAGCCCGCAGATCCTGGATCGTGCCCTGCAGTGTCTGCAGATGCGAAGCCTGGGCCGCGTGGAAATCGAGCCCGTCGCGGAACATCCGGGCGCCCTCAGCGTCGCCGAATGCTGTCATGTAAGCTGCCAGATCCGGTCGCGTTGGCGCCTCCTGCACTGTCACCGGCACCTCTGCCGCTGCAGCTGCTGGCTGCTCCCCTGCCGCCGCTGGCTGCAGCGTCTGTTTGCTCATCGTGTCCTGTCCTTGCTGTGATCGGATGGCTGCGAGAACATCCTCGAGACCGCCGATCTGATCCACCAAACCGAGGCCAGCAGCTTCGGCTGCCGACCACCACCGGCCGTCAGAGACGGCTTCCACCTGCTCGCTCGTCATGCTGCGACCACTGGCCACGTCGGCCAGAAATCGGGCATTCATTTCATTCACCTTGCCCTGCAAGAATGCCTGCTGGTCTGGCGTGATTTCCTCGCCTGGCGTCGCGATGCCCTTGTAGGCTCCCGACGTCAGAAGCACCGACTTGAGGCCCGCGTCTGCGTAGGCCTTGCTGTAGTCGATCACCTGCCAGTATGTGCCAATCGAGCCAAGCTCGGAGTCCTTGCTGGCCCAGATGCTCCCGGCCTGCGATGCGATGCGATAGGCCATCGAGCAGCCGCAGCCGTTCACGCTGGCCACCACCAGCGTTCGCTGGGCCAGCTCATTCACGGCATCGACGACAGCCGTGCCGCCATCGACCACACCGCCGGGGCTGTCGATCCGCAGCACCACAGCGCGGGGTGGCATCTCCAGCAGCTCCTCGAGGCCTTCGAGGATGCTGGCATAGTTCGAGCGGAACGGGCTGGCCTTGCCTTTGAATAGCGGGCCCACAATCGAAACGATCGCGATCCCGTCCTCGGTGTAGCTGACTGGCGTGCTGTCCTCAAATCCGAGCATCTCCGCCCACATGTCGTAGATGCGGTCGTCGATCCGCTCCGGGTCCATGTCACTCCGAGGCCTGCCAGCCTTGGCCGCCATGCGATGCTCATAAGCCTGCAGCCACCGCATATCGATCTGCCATCCACGATTCATTGCACTGCCTCCAGCTTAACCATCGCCGCGTTGCTCCATGTCTGCAGATAGCCGAGTGATGCGAGCTCCTCGCGTTCCTTGGCAATCTCTCGGCAGTTGTCTAAGTAGTCACCGAATCCCCACGTGTCGCATACGTCCTGCATCGACTGGAGACCCGCAGCGACTGACCGCAGCGCCACGTCGAGCTCCTCTTGAGGCTTCCAAAATGCGATGCCGCGTGGCACCCATCGCCACTGCAGATCGGAGACCAGCTGGCCGCCGGGTAGGCTGATTTCACCCGTGCCGCCGAAGTCCACCGGGAGCGCCCACTTGAGCAGCAGCCACTGGGTTAGCCGCTTGTGCAGCCGCTCCTGCGTCTTGCGTCTGGCGTGGCAAGCTCGCTCAAAGAGATTCCACGCGCCGCGGGAGCCGCTGTAGTTGGTCCACGATTCGTCGAAGAATGAGTACGGGAGATCGAGACTCTTGAGCGCGATCTGGAGACACAGCTTCAGGAAGTCCTGCGTCTGGCTGGCCGGGTTGCCCGACTCGATCGCCTTGACGTCCTCGCCTTCGTCGAGGTCAAACACCGCCGGGCCTTGCCCGAAATCGAGCACACGGGCCGATGCGTCCTGTGAGCCGTCAGTGTCGTTGTCGCTGTCGAAGGCCTCGGCTTCCGGCTTGCGACTGAATGCGATCCCGAACAGCTGATCCAACTTGATCTTGGCCCGCATGTGATCGAATGTCTCATCGACGTCCCGGAACTCATTCAGGGCTGCGACGATCGGAGACTGTGGCCGGATCTGGTTGGGCCTGCCCTCGAATTGGCAGTGCTGCCAGACATTGCTCTGGCGGATGATCCTGTCGCCGCGTGTCCCCGTGAGCGGGTCCTCCTCGGCAAAATTCCAGGCGACGACCCGACCGCTGCGGAGCTTGGCCCCGTTGACCCATTGCTTCTGGTCGTTGCGTCCGTAGGCTGGGCTGCGGCAGAATGCACCCTCAATCAACTGCAGAGTCCAGTCGGATTGCTTGACCAGAAAGCAATCGCCCGCCAGCAACTTCTGGGCCTCGGCCACCCTGCGGATATCATCCCAATCCATGCGACCGTAGGTGTCGATGGCTTCGGGCTCGGTGTCCCGTGCCATCAGCTGCTTGAGCGCCACGTCGAGGCCGCGATCGCCGGTCCGTGGCTGGAAGTCCCACAGGCAGCAGTAGTCCAGCGTTCGCCGAATGGCCCATGCCAGCAGCCCCATATTTCGCCACACGTCGAGGGCGTTGGCTGCGAGGGCCTCGCGTCGCCGGTCATTCAGCAGCGAGTCCTCGAGCCGCACCTTGGCTGTGGCCGACCGCCGGCGATTGCCGGGGTTGAGGGCCTGATAGGTGGTGTCTGTTGTGCCGGGGCTGGTGGTACTCACCGCGTTACCTCCGGCTCATTACGACGTTGATAATTGGCGACCGCCGCCGCCTTGCCCCGGTCTGCTCCTCGAGCTCCCGCAGCTGCTCTTTGATAATCTGCAGATCGATCGCCGTCGATGCGCCGTCGCGACTGTCCGACGTGACGCCACTCTGCAGCGTCTGCCTCAGTCTGGCGATAATCTGTGCGGTTGTTTCGCTCATGCCCGCAGTCTGCGGGCCGCTTGCTCAGTCGTCAACGGGCGAAACAGGATCGCCCGATTTCAGCTCGCAGATATAGCTGCGATCCACCCGGTACTGGCCACAGTTCAGGCACGACGTCCGCCGCAGCAGCACCGCCGTATAGGGCCTGCCCTCGGGGCTGATGCCGTCACCGTCGATCCGTTGCGGGGCGTCGCTGTACTCGGCCCGTTCCGTGCTCTGGCATGTGGGGCAATGTGAGACCCGCACGTCCACGACTACACGGTCCCGCGTTTTGCTGCCCTTGGGTCGCCCCGGTTTTCCCTCACTCATGTCCTTACCTCTGTTCGTCGTTTAACTCGTCGCCGCCGCTTCTGTTCTGTCGCCTCGCTCACCTCTGGCACATTGCAGCCCAGCACAGAGGCCAGCACCAGACACCCAACCGAGGAGTCCAGCCAGTGATTCTCTGCCCCGACCCTCAGCCGCCACTCCATCACCGTCCGCCCTCGGCCCTCGGTCTGCGTGGCATACTCGCTCGTGAGATGCTCGGAGTACAGTCGGTGCATCCCGTCGTACAGAGTAATGGCTCCGGCGTGGCCGATCCGCACAGCCATCTGGTCATGGAATGCTGTCTTCCAATAGTTCACGTCGCTCAAGCAATTGCGGATGTCGCCGGCCTGCTTGCGCTTGACGATCACCCAGCCGAGGCCGACCCTGCTGCCGGGGTCGTACTTACGCTCCGAGATCGGCTTGTCCGCCGCCCGATAGCTCTGGCCCATGTATGCCAGCAGCTGCTGCCGATGGTTGCTGCGACTGAGGGCCGATTTCACCAGATCCGTTTTCCACCTCGCGTCGAATGCGACCAGCTCGGGCGTCATGTGGCCGCCGTCCTCGCTTCGCCAGTCCTGGGCAAAGAGCCACTCACAGAACTCCGTGATGCCCTGACTGAGCGCTGCCATGTCGCCGGCTTGCGGGTACTTGTGGCTGAGCTTCCGCCGCGCTTCCTTGAGCGTGAAGTAGGGGTCGTCCTGCTCGGGGAATGTCCCGTATCGCATCACATGCAGAGAGCCATCCTCACGGGCCGCGGCGACCGTGTAGTAGAGCAGAGTCTGCTGGACGTCCACCATGGCCACCAGCTTGTGGAACCCCTTCGGGGCCACCCCTCGAGGGAGCTTCACCCGCCGACTGTCGGCGATGTCCTGAGCCGTGAGCCATGTTCTCGATTCGTTCTCGTCCTTCTGTGGCTCGTTCTGCAGCTCGCTGAAGAACCCCGACCGGCTGCGATAGTACCATTCCATCCCATGCTGCAGAGCCGAGATCTCGCCGCTGCTGGCGCTGTACCGTGCCGGCCATGCGACCTCGCTGCCGGAGTCCATGGCCGCCCGATGCTCGCGATAGAACCGTGTCGCGTCGCGGATGTCGCCGTGCTCGCGGAGCGATGCCGCCCGGATGTCCCCGTATTGTGACCACAGCTGCATGGCCGAGTCGTCCGGCATCTTGCGGATGAAGGCCCGCCGTATCCCGCACCAGTCGGGGTTGATTTCGCGGTTGAGCAGTCTGTCGGCTGCATCGTCGCTGCGGATGACTGTGCACGTCACCAGCGCACAGAATGGCGTGTCTGGGCCTCGCATCCCCACCAGATCATTCTGGATCACTTCCGTTCTGCCGTGGCATTGGATGGCGGACAGGGCCGACTCCCTCGTCTGGAAGTCGTCGCACAATAACATGCTGGGCCGGATGACTCGACCGTCTGGTAGTGTGTGCAGCGCACCGCGCACCGCCTCCATCAGGCCGCTGGCTGTGACGATCGCGCCCGTGCCGGGAAATCCGTCGAGCGTGGCGAATACTGCCGTCTTGGTCGAGATCTGGATGTTAGTGTTTTGCCCCCTGTAGAGCTGGCCCTTGGCTCGGTTGCTGATCCCCTCGAGCTTGCGGATCGGGTAGGCCACTTCCGGCCAGAGATCGTAGAGCATCGGATTGTGTGACCACTCTGTGACGATGTCCCGCAGCAGCTTTTCCGCCTTCCCCGCGTTGGCTGCTGCGATCATCGAGAATGGATGCAGCCGGCGGACAATCGCCCAAATCATCGCCCGCATGATGATCGTGCTCTTGCCCGTGCCGCGTGGCATCCCCACGGCGCGGAATCCACCCCGCTCGATGACTCGCTGCAGCTCCTCGATCAGCACCAAATGATCGTCACACCAGCCCAGTCTGAAGGCCTGCGGAAAGCACCGCTCCAGAAACGTCCTGAGATCCGCCTCGCACGCCTCGCGTAGAACCGGGTCGCCCACTGGCGGGATGTCCCCGATGTCTCGAGCGCTGTTGCTGACTTCCTTCGACCGTGCCGCCGCCTTGGCCTTAAGTCGCTCGTAGGCTGCCGTGGCCCTGTCGCGTACCTCGTCCGCTGAGCGCGGGGCCGCCGCTCGCTTGCGTCGCGGGGCTGTGGCCGTGCTCACTGGCTTCGGAGCCTCTTGAGCTCCGCCGCGATCTGTGCTGGTGTTGCTCCTCCGCGCCATCGTGCCACCGGCATTCTGTCAGATTTTCGCACCAGCCACACCGTCGGAATGGATGTCACCGCCGGCACCGTGACCGGCTTGCCTCCGGATTGTACCACACGGGCCCGCCAATACTCCGGGCTGCGGTCCATGTCGGTCTGCGTGACCGGCAGCAGCTGCTGCACAGCCGGCAGTGTGGTCTGCTTGTAGCGCTGGCAGGGCCCGCACCAGCTGGCCGTGAAAAGCACAGCGTAGTAGTCCTCCTCGGCCTGCTCCTCGAAGGGTGCCGGCTGTGGCTGTGCGACCGACACACGGAATCGCCATTCGTCCGCGATCAGAAGGGCCATTGCCGCCAGTGCTGCGATCATTGTGCTACCCCTGCAATCGGACACACGGCATCATCGAACACCGCTTTCCGACCACGCAAAACTCCGTAACCCTTGTCGCCCCATGTGGGGCCCCAGCTGTTGATGACTCCCCAGCAGAGCTCGCCGTCGAGGATCAGGGCATCGACGATCGCCACCTGATGGCCCCACCAGTTGAAGCCGGCTGAGATCGGATAGCCCGACAGCACCATCGTCGCCGCCTGCATCATGTTCCGGGGCTGCACCTCGATCCAGTCTGTGGCCCTGTACTTGCGGGCCGCCAGCTGGTTACCCTGCGTGGCATAGCGTCGCTCGATGGCTCGCTCCGGCCAGTATTGCTGGGGGACTGCGCCGTGCTCTTTGAGGTACTTGAGGGCGTCGCCGCCCCAGCCGCCGACGTTCCTGTAGCCTTTGATCGGGGCCGCCACCGATGCGGGGCTGAGCCTCACTGGCGTCTGGTTGGCTCGCAGTATTGCGAGCTCGAGGCAGTAGACCGTCGCGAATGCCCAGCAGTAGTTGGTTTGCCCCTGATCCTTGCAGCCCCAGTCGTGCTGGCGGATCATGTCGGAGATCCGGCTTTTGTACTTCTCAGCGTCCCTGATGCTGGCCTTGATCTCGGCCATGGTCATGGTGCGCATGCTGGTCGGGTATGGCATGGCCGAGCTACCGTAACCGAAGCCGCCGGCGTTGGGTCGCTCGGTCAGCTCGAGGCCTCGAGAGCCGCCGGCCCAGACTGACTCGGGCGTCGAGTCGTCGATGATGACGGCACCTGCCGGGATGTTACTGCTGCTCACTGTTGTCCCCTCGCCTGCTTGAGAGCCTGCAGCAGTTGTGGCTGCGACTCGATCGGGATGACCGTGGCGTCCGTGCCACGTACAATCACCGCTTGTGGTCCATCACCGAGATCCGCTCTGATGTCCTGCCAGAGCTTCCGCCAGATGGTCGGCGCCGAGTCGAGTCCGTCCGACTCGATGGCCGACCGATCCCAGAGTCTCCACTCTGCTCGTCCTGCATCCTGCACACAGTTGCCATCCAGCCACTGCCGCACCGCCTGTGAGTTGACCGCCTGCAATGCCGCCGGCGGTGCGTCCTGATCCACCAGCAGCAGCACCCGCAAATCCGCATCTGCCGGCTGTGGTGGCTGTGGCGATGGCCCCGGCCCGGGGGGAGGATTGGGGCCAGAGCCATCGACGACCAGATGCACGATCTGCCGCTCTGCGGGGTCGCTGAACCCATACGGCACCACCACCAGAGTGACATTGCCGGCGGCTTGAGCCTCGATTGAGTAGATCCACGGATCAGAGATCCGACGTGTCACAATCTGCCCGTTGCCGCCGGCAAATCTGCCGCGATAAACTGCCGTCTCCCCCTGCTGCAACTGCTGCTCACTGATGCTAACCACACCCTCCGGGATTGCGATCAGCAGACACTGGCGCTTTCCAGAAACCAGCAGCCACTCCTCGGGCTGAATCCGTATGGGGCCCGGCGCCACATCCTGTGGCTGTGGAGTGACCGCTGGAGCTGGCGTTGGAAAGACCAAAGCCGGGTCGTCGAGCAGCAGCAGCAGACAGAGGGAGAGCAGCATCATGTGTCGTCACCTGTGTCGAGTGACTGAGCCGCGAAGCCCGCAGACTCGACTGCCTTGGCTGGTGCGAGGAGACACTCATCGATTGCCAGCTGGGCGATCTGCTCGGCCTCGAGCCGGCTGATCCTGTGGCCTTGGCGTCGTGCCGCCTGAAGTGCGCTGTTCGTGGCTCGCCGCCTCAATCGTTGCGGATTGCGTGCCTGCATTGTCTGCACTCGTGACTGCACTTCAGCTGGCGTCACATCGTCGTTGTTGAAAAGGCAGTTGAGCAGCTGGCTCACCACTGGAACAATCAGGGTCTCCCAGGCGAAGCCGTAGCCTGTTGTGGCTGTTGGCATCTGGCCGGCAATTCTGCACGCCGCGTTTTCGATCTCGTTTGTGTCGTCGCTCATGTGTTCTCCATTGTGATCGGTGAGATTATCCCCGGAGTGAGATTATCGCGGGCGGGAATGGTTTGCAAGCAAATAAGAAAACTCAGGCACAAAATATGGCACTTCCGAGGTTGT
>Ga0181352_1000401_pt1 | contig 18554 bp, 37 predicted proteins | sample Fa13VDMLBSN_FD_130103 | JGI IMG/M metagenome (GOLD analysis project Ga0181352, IMG submission 130103) | Freshwater viral communities from Lake Michigan, USA - Fa13.VD.MLB.S.N | ecosystem: Environmental > Aquatic > Freshwater > Lake | place: USA: Michigan | collected 2013-09-23 | reverse complement strand
TGGGAGGGCGTGGACTGCCTCGGCCCGCTCATCAACACCATCACGCTCTCCACCTACGACGTGTCGAACCCCGGCTCGGAGCTTGGCGGAACATACGCCGAACTGGGCGTGTCGATGATGCTCGGCCCAGCCGTCACCATCGACAACGCTGACGGTCAGGCGCTCATCCAGGCGAACGGCACGTGGTACGCCTACATCACGCGTGGGATGGTGCCGGCGAAGGTTGACCTCTCGGATATGAGCCTTGACTACTCGGGGCTGACGCTCTCTGCCAACGCCACGTCGATCATCTCTACCAAGAACCCGACCACCACTAACCGCCGCGAAATCTCGGTAGGACAGGGTGACTCGGTGGCGTATCAGTCGGTTACTGAGCCGAACATCGGCGTCCACCCAAACGGTGATACATGGGCGGCGAACTCGTCAGGGCAGGCGGCGCGCATCTTCGGTGTCGCCCCTGACCGCACGGTTCTGATCGCAGACAAGACGGTGAAGGGCAACATCCAGACCGGCGCGGTCACGATGACCAGCCCAACGTGGAGCACCGTTGCCACCCTCACCAACCTCGATGCGGTCGCTACGGGCTTCGGGCTGGATGGGCCGTTCTGGACGATCGGCACGACACTCGGCCCGTTGTATCTCGACAAGGACACGGCTGAGTTCACCACGCTCATCCCTGAGATCGACTACTCCACGGAGAACTGCCGCAACATGGCCCCGTGGTTCGGCCTCGGCCTCGTGATCCCGCTGAAGGACGGCGCGCGCTACCTGCGCTCCGGCACGGGCCAGTCGTGGGGCGTGGAGCGGTTCAACGGCAACGCCTCCCCGGTGCAGGGCTACCCCACGGGCGGGGACGGCTCAACCAAGTGGTATCTCCAGGCGCTCTACAACGAAGAGGACGGCGACACCTACCTCATCGCGTGGCGACCTCGGCAGGCTGGTGACGCGCACCCCTACCCCTATTCGCCACACACCATCGCCAAGTTCACGGGTACTGAGTGCCGCTACATCGACTACATCGGCACGGCGGGTGGTGAACGCACGAACCCGACGTGGATGGGTGGCTACGACTCCAACGCCTTCTACTTCACGGCGGGCCGCACCTCGCGGTGGATTGACGACGCCAACTACCAGCACGCCTCATCGGGCACGACGTACCTAACGGAGCTGCGCCGCCAGCCATCGGTCATCAAGGACATCGAGGCGATCGAGTTGGAGACGGAAGGCTGCGCTGCCGCTCGGACGGTGAGCGTCTACGTCTCGCTCGACGGCGCTGCGGCGGTGCAGGTGGGCTCCAGTGTCACGAGCAACGGATTCCAGCGCCTCGTGGCGTCCTCTGGCGGCACTCCTGCGACTTCGCTCCACGGTGGGCGGTTCCTGAAGCCTGAGATTCGCTACAGCACGAACACCTCCGCGACCTCCCCGAAGGTCAGGGGCTCGCTGCGGATGCGCTACCGGACCCGCCCACGGATCGTTGAGGTTTACCGCTTCACCGTCGAGTTGGAGGACACCAACATCAAGACGAGTGACGAGATGTACGACTACCTCACTTCACAGTGGAACTCGGCCCCTGTCGCGCTCAACGACGGGCCCGACCAACTGAGCACCTACGTCCGCGTGGACGACGTGAAGTTGGTCACAGTAGCCGACTCGTCTGGCGGTGACACCTCGGCACGCGGCTTCAAGAAGTACGCGCAGGTCGAGGCGACGGCTTGGGAGACGAGCTAATGGACGAGGCGAAGGTGCAGGAGTTGGAAGAGCGCATCGCCGCCCTTGAAGCCCGCATCAACGCATGGGCGCTCAATGGTCTGTCCATCGCAGATCAGCGAAGCGTCCTGCTCGCGTCTGGCGGCAACAATGGCACCGCTATCACGTTCGCAAGGAGCAACCACTCGCACTAGGGAAGGTTCGTCGGATGCCCAACGATGACCACCGGCGGTTTGCTGACGAAGGCGAGGTGATCGCCTCGCTCAACGGCATCCGCGAACTGATCTCAGGGAACCGGCGAGAGTACCTGGAGCGTTTCGAGCGCCTAGAGGAATCCTTCACCCGTGTCGAAGCGCAGACAACGAAGACCAACGGGCGCGTACGCGGGCTTGAACTCTCTCGGGCATACCTCTATGGGGCGGTGTCCGTGACTACACTGCTGTTCAGTGGCGGACTCGCGTGGGTCGCGTTCTTCGGAGGCGTGAAGTGAGCGGTCGCTTCTTCGATGTCTACTCCCCCATCCCCTACAAGCGTCAGGCTGCGCAACTCGCGCTGCGTGGCGATGCGCTCTCATGGAGGTGCTGGTGAACCGTTACCCGAAGGCTACGTGGCGTCCCGGCCCTGAGTGGAAGACGTGGGGCGCTACCAACGCCGGTGCGGGTGCGATTCTGCACTCGATGGAGGGCTACGAGGCTGGTGCGTGGGGTGTCCTCGATAGCATGTCTCAGGCGTCATGGCACTTCTCCGTCATGCGTGACGGGCGCGTGTTCCAGCACTACGACCTCAACGAGTCCTGCTGGCACGCGGGCGGCAAGGCTTCCAACGAACGCCTCCTCGGTATCGAACACGAGGGGCGCACGGGTGAGCCGTTCACCGAGGCGCAGATTGGCGCGAGTGTGGCGCTAGTCCGCTGGATCGCTGCGGAGCAGGGCTGGACGCCTGAGCGCGGCGTCACGCTCCTGGAACACCGAGAGGCACCCGGAGCGAACACCACCTGCCCGAATGGGCGCGTCCCGTGGGAACGCTACAAGGAGGATGACGTGCAGATCAGGCAACTCGACCAGGCTGAGAGCATCGCCGCACTGAACAAGGCGGCAGAGGTTCACGGCAAGGCGATCAACGACAACAACGGCTTCACTGTGGTCGAGGTGGTGCAGGGCAGTCCTGTCCCGCTCGCACCCGGCCAGCGCGCCTACCTCTTCGTGACTAACTAAAGGAGAACATATGTCTCTTTCAATGCTGAAGGCTGTCCGCGACGGTGGCGTGACGGGCGGCGTGACCGCTGCGGTGATGCTGTTGCTCATCAATCAGGGCGTAGACAGTGAGGCGGCTGCGGTCGCCGGCGCGATCTGTGGCGGGCTCGCTGCCCGCGTCTACCGCTACGCACGCGCTCGTTGGCCGTGGCTGGCGGAGATCGACCCGCCTGCCGAGCAGAACACAGGGCAGTAGCCATGAGCATCGCACCGGACATCCGCATCGACATAGTGGCGCTCGGTGGCGGGGCGTCTCCGGTGCGGACGTACTACACCCCCCACTGCCACCGCTGCGGGTGGACGTTCGAGCCTGCGCCTACGAAAGACGAAGCGCAGCTCGTTGCCGCCCACCACCTTCGATTCGCGTGTCTCTCGGAGTCCACGCAGGGGGCGCTAGATGATCCGCTACCAGGTGACGCGGGACGCTGACGGCTGGCATGTGTTCTCCCACGACCTCACATGGGACTCGATGCTGCACACCTTCCCGACGAGGCGTGCGGCGATCACTGAGATGCAGATGATGCGCATGGACGAGGAAGCGGCAAACCTGATCGCCTTCACCGCCTGCGACCGCGACGAGGAAGCGTAGATGCCCGGCCTCGCGTGGAACGAACTCGACTGGCCGGAGCTTTGCTACGACTGCGGTTACGAGGTTTGCGGGCTGATTCTCTGCTGCGGCGTATACCGCTGCGTAGACCCCTGCCACCTGAACCACGAGCGAAGCGAACTACACAAGGCGGTAGTGGAGGCGCGCTAGATGGTTGAAAAGACCTATACGTGCGAGGACTGCGGAGTGCAGTTCACCTCTGAAGCGAGTCACGCGAAGCGATGCGCGGAGTGCAGGAAGGCGAACAAGCGGGCGAGGGAACGGGTAGGCGTCGAGGAGCGCGAGTGCGCGCGCTGCGGGACGATGTTCCAGCCGTACAAGGGCGACCAACTTTACTGCAAGGATGGCTGCTCCTACGAAGTGCATAAGGAGCGCAACCGCGCCCCTGGAATCCCAACCACCCGCCGCTGCCGTAACCGCGACTGCATTGAACGATTCGTCCCGGTCAACGCCTCACATTGGTATCACGAGCCCGCCTGCGGGCAATCTGAGCGCCTGTGGAGCGTCGAGGAGATTCTTGCCGAGGAAGGCGCGCTGCTCCCGAGTGGGTCGCACCTCGAAATGGCGAAGGCGGCGTTCGGTCAGAAGAACCAGGCGCTCAGGGAGAACACCCGCCTCCGCTCCTTGCGCGATTACCTGACCTTCGAGCTGCGTTCCTTCTACGACGAGCACCCCGAGTACCGCCTGCCCCGTATCAACCCGCCTACGGCCACTGTGACGCGCCAGAAGGGGCGCGAGGTCGAGGTGATCATCCAGTGCTCGGACTGGCAGGTGGGGAAGTGGGAGCAGGGGTTCGGCGTCGAGGCGACCAAGCGCCGCATTGAGCACTTGAAGGAGTCCGTGGCGTCCATCGTGAAGCGCCAGCAGGACGCGGGATACAAGGTAGCCCGCATCGTCGTCTCATTCGGCGGGGATATGTGCGAGGGCTGCTACATCTACGGCGGGCAGAACGTCAGTGGCCTCGACCGCACCTCTAACACCCATCGCCTCACCGTCCAGATTCGCGTCGTAGCGCACCTCATGGCGGAGTTCGCCGCCTATTGCGCAACACTCGTCCAGAACGTCGCCGTCGAGGTCGTAGGCGGGAACCACGGCAGGCCGAACGGCAAGAACGACTACGCCGACCCCGAGGATAACTTCGACGTGATGGCGGCGTGGTGGGCTTCTGACCTAACCCGCAACACCCCCCGCATCAAGTGGAACGTCCACGAGGACTGGTGGGGCGGGTTCGAGACGATGGGGCACTACATCGTGTCGTTCCACGGCGACCAGTGGCGCGGGCCGTTCGATCGCCTCGACAACCTGCTGCCGAACTGGATCACCAATGGCGTCTTTGGCGGGAAACCCAAGATCGTCCTGACGCACCACCGACACAACCTGGATGCGAAGGAGATCGCCGGCGTCAAGGTCTACCAGAACGGCACCATCGACGGCGGGAGCAAGTATTACCTGAAGTCCTACGGGAAGGCTGCTACCCCGGCGCAGCGCATCCTCGTGGTCAGCGAGAAGCGCGCGCCGGAAAGCTCGTGGGACGTGGACTTCTGATGGATGCGTTCCTCGACGGCTTCCTGTTCGGGCTAGGCTTCGTCCTCTGCCTGTGGTTCGCAGGGATCGCAGCGTACATCCACTGGAACAACGTCTTTAGGGACTAGCTCGCGCCTCTGCTGCTACCTCTGCTCGCACTCTTACTGGACGAAAAACAAGTTCCAAATGCAAGGGTAGCACAGCGTTATCAGCGGACTGACTGGCAGTCAGAAGGTCGGGGGTTCGAGCCCCCCCAGGTCCACCAAAGCCCGATATTTCAAGGCTTTCTGGTTTCGCCTCCGGTGCCGCTGAAACGCTCTGCGTGCCCTCACACTCAAACTGAACGCCCTAGTGGTACTCTACGCGGCATGACGGTAGAGACACAACCATCACTTCTGCTCGATCTGATCCAGTCGTTTCAGCTCTCCCTGCTGGCTGCGAGGAAGGCTGATCGCACCGTTCAATCCTACATCGAGGGCTGCCGGCAGTTCGCCACGTTTACCAGCGATCACGGGATGCCGGACGACCCACTGCACATCCGGCGTGAGCACGTCGAGGCGTACATCGTCTCTGTCTCCGAGCGATGGAGTGGATCAACTGCGCGGAACCGCTACAAGAGCCTCCAGGCGTTCTTCAAGTGGGCGGTGAAGCAGGACGAGATTCCAGAGTCACCGATGGCGCACATGGAGCCGCCTCGCGTCGATGAGCATGTCGTCCCGCTTATGAATGAGGATCAGGTGCGCGCGCTGCTGAAGACATGCTCAGGCAAAGAGTTCGATGCGGTGCGCGATACCGCGATGATCCGTCTCATGCTCGATTCAGGGATGCGCGTCTCAGAGTTGGTTGGGATGGTGCGCGAGTCTCTGGACGATCTCGTGGGCGGGACGGTGCTCGTGATGGGGAAGGGCGGCAGGCAGCGTGTGTGCGCCTTTGGGCGCAAAACCGCAGCCGCCCTCGACCGCTACCGCCGGATGCGCGACCGCAGGACAGACGCATGGCAGCGGGCGTGCTGGCTCGGGCTCCGTGGCCCGATGACCTCCAACGGCGTCTTCCAGATGGTGCAGCGCCGTGGCGTGCAGGCGGGAATCACCGGGCTGCACCCACACTCATTCCGCCACCAGGCGGCGCACAACTGGCTGGCAGATGGAGCGCAGGAAACCGACCTGATGCATCTCATGGGCTGGCGCTCCCGTTCGATGCTCCAACGGTACGCGGCATCAGCGGCAGCGCAGCGCGCGATTGACGCCCATCACCGCCTCGGCCTCATGGATCGCATCTAGCCAACATTCGTTATCCCGCGCACATTCGTTATAATCCACGCTGCCAGCACGCTGCCAGCGCAGCGTAACCGTAGGGCGTTTCACGATGCGCGCCGAGGCGGTACTATCCCGTGTAGGAGAACAGACGTTCTAGGCAGGATCGAGCGCCGTGCCGAGAGTGATTAGGTTGGTCTTTCCTGAGAGCGTCGAGATTCCAGAGGATCAACCTCGGGCGCTGTTCCTGACGGAGCACCAAGCCGCGATGATCCTCGCGCTAACGCAGTCATGGACGCCAGTAGCTCTCGACGCTGCTGACCCGCTACAGTCCGCAATAGCCGGACTAGCTCGGCTTCCTCATCGGACAGCGTAATGGCGCGAGCCTGCGATTCCTCAACCTGCTGGCGTGCAATCGCTACGACTGTGCGCCGCCCCGCACTATCCAAAGCCGGTTCCAGCCCAGCGAGCGCGTCCACAAACTCCGTCCGGCCTGATTCCTCGCCAGTGACGATCCACTGAACAGACCGCCCTAGCACACGCGCAAGTTCCGCCAGCGTCTCAGGGTCGGGCGAGCCGTGCCCGGTTTCAATGTCGCGCGACCAGTTCTTGTTGCGCCCCATGAGCGCGGACAACGCGGGGCCGCCGTAGCCGGCGTCGATCCGAGCGGCGCGCAAGCGCCCCTGCCAGGTTGACAAGTTCACCATTTCCCCCACCGCCATAAACGGTAGAGCAAAAGTCTGAAATATGCACACCGCAAACCGCTTGACATGGTCAGAAACTTGCGGTAGAAATGACTCATCAAGCGAAATGCAGTAGGAGATACAGCAGTGGTCGTGGCTATCGACAACCTCGATCTCCAGGTCAGGCGCAAGCGTCTCGGCCTCACGCAATCAGAGCTCGCGGCCATCCTCGGTGTTGCCGACTACACGCGGCTGTCGCGGTTTGAGACATCCGACAAGGCGCTTCCCAACGACCTGACCCGCGCCGACGTGGAGCGCGCCCTTGACACCTACGAGAAGGGCATGAAGGCGGGAGGGGCCAAGTGAGCCTCTCTATCCGCTCTCGTGTCGCTTCGATTGGCGCACACGCGCGGCTCGCTCGTGATGGTGGGGCTGCGGTGTCGGCTCCCGCTCGCAAGGCGGCTGACCTCGCGCTCAACAAGCGCCTCATCGAGCGGTACAGCCTGGATGAGAGCGCACCCGACTTCCATGACCGACTGAAGCACGCGCGCTCTGCTCACTTCAAGGCGCTGCGGTTGAAGGGTGCCGGGAAGTGATCGCCTTGGTGAAGCGTGTCGGTGCTGGCTGGTGGCGTTCTTCCTCGAAGGGGAACTTCGCTCACGATGCTCGCGTCACCAGCACGAGCGGATCAGTTGCTAGTGAATCTCACGGCACCGATGCGCTTCACCAAGGCGATCTGTCCGGTGGGCTTGCGACCGCGTACCTCGCGGGTTGCTTCGCTGTCTCTCTCGGTGTTGCCGCAATCGCAGCCTGTTCGTCACAGGCTGGGGCCGTTGGAGCTGTCACGGTGCGTCCTCCCACCGCCACGGTTTCAGTCGCCCCAGCCCGCATCGAGCAGGCTCCCGGTGCGGGTCAGAAGGTGGCGGCGGGCGAGGGACTTGGGCCTCGACCGGCTGGGGAGCGGATCGTTGCTGCGATCTTGCCCGCCGCCACCGATTACACCGGCACAGAGCGCGTCGTTCCAGCGCAGCTCTGGACTTCCATCGTCGCGCACTTCCCTGAGTCCGAGCGCATGACGGCGCTGCGGATCGCGCTCTGCGAGTCCCGCTACGAGGCGGACGCGGTGAGCAGCAAGGGAGCGCGCGGCATCTTCCAGGTCATGCCCGTTCACGGCGCCATCCCCGCTGACGTTGATGGTCAGGTCGCGCAGGCGGCCCGCATCCAGCGTGAGCATGGGTGGTCGCCGTGGGAGTGTTCGTAGAAGGAGGGGTCAGATGAAAAAGATCGTGAGCGTGTCTGAGATCGATGGCGAAGGGCTGCTGGCGCTGCTTGGTGAGCGCGTCACGCTGTTCGGCCTCAACTACATCTATACCGGCAAGTTGACCGGCGTGAACGACACCTGCGTCCTGCTCGAAGATGCTGGCATCGTCTACGAAACCGGCCCGTTCAACGAGAAGGGCTGGAAGGACTGTCAGTCGCTGCCTGGGCCGTGGTACGTGCAGATGTCCGCCATTGAGTCCTTCGGCGTTCTGAAGTAACTGCGATGGCGATCCGCAGTCAGAAGGTCAAGTGGTCGGGGTCGCGGTCGCAGCCGGTGCGGTCGTGGTCGTGGTCGGGGTCGCGGTCGTGGTCGTGGTCGCGGTCGGGGGCGGGGTAACAAAAAACAAGAGCGGCCAGCGCGCAAACGCTGGCCGCTTCCTGTCCCGCCAGCGGGGTATCGCTGGAAGGAGCGAGTCTCATGGTAACAGCAGCAGAGGAAACAGCGCGAGCGATGGTGTCGAAATACATCACCGCCGCTGATGGGGACACGCGAGTCGCGTTGATCCAGCTCGCCGCGATGTTCGACGCGCACATGCAGGACTGCCCGCACATCGAGCCGCCGGCGCCGCGCCCGTTGCAGATGATCAACCGCTTGGAGGTAGGGGAATGACGACTGATTTCGAGCGCGAGATCGAAGCGCAGGACGCGAGCGCGCAGGCGCACCTCGCAGACCTCGCGTACAGCATCGCCACGATCAATGAGGCGCTGAAGCCACTAGAGGATCAGAAGCGCCGATACGTGGACGAGTTGAAGCAGCTCATGGCGCTCTCTGACCTGACCGAAGTCGTGGACGCCGAGCGCGGCATTGTCGCCCGCATCCAAGACCGCAAGGGACAGCCGACCTACGACCTCCCGCGCCTCGTGGAGTCACCTAACGGGTGTGACGCTTTGGTGAGCGCAGCGATGGCAGGGATGGTGCGCATCGACGCCGTGATGCTCGGTCGCTTCCGCAAGGATTCGGGCGCGGCGTGGGCCGACCTCATCGAGTCGAAGGCGATGCCCGGTCAAGGCACGCAGGCGCTCACGGTGGGGGAGCTGAAGTGATCGCGGTGGCAATCGCAGCGGTGGCCGTGTGCCTGCCGCTCGCACTCATCCAGTACCAGGCGTTCAGCACGAGGGGGCACGAGTAATGACTGAGATCGATCCCAACGCTTTCCTGATGGGTGCAGGCGGGCGCTCTGCGAAGTTCGAGCGCGAGGGTGACACGGTGGTTGGCTACATCCAGCACACCGAAGTCCGCCAGCAGACCGACATCAAGGACAACCGCCCGCTGACGTGGGATGACGGATCACCTCGGATGCAGCTCGTGGTCACGCTTGAAACCGATGACCGCGACGACGATGACGACGACGGCGTGCGGAAGCTCTACGTGAAGGGCCAGATGCAGAAGGCCGTCTCTGACGCGGTGCGCAAGGCCGGCGCGAGGGGGCTCGCAATCGGCGGGAAGTTGGGCGTCAAGTACGTCTCGACCGCAGAGCCGAAGCAGCGCGGGTTCAACGGTGCCAAGCAATACACCGCCAAGTACGAAGCCCCGACGCAGCCTGTCAGTGACGGCTTTGAGCCAGACCCTGACGATCAGCCCTTCTAGGGCGTCGAGCAGAAGGGGCTACTGCTATGACCGACACATACACCTGTCCTGTTGCCAAGTCGCACCCGAAGACGGCGCGTGAGTTCTGCTGGGAACTCATGGCAACGGGTGAGACGCGCGCCGCCGTCTACTGCCTACAGCACGAGGCGAAGGTGCTGATCGACGTGATCGAGTCGCCCGAGATGTTCTCCGACCTCTTGGGCGTCAACCCGTTTCCCGCAAACTTGAAGCCGATGCTGTGATGGCAACTTCACCTCACCGCAAGGCAGCAGGAGACGTTCTCCCACCGTTCGACGTAGCCGCTGAAGAAGCGATCATCGGTGCGTTCCTGATGGACTCGATGCCAGAGTTCGCGGCCAAAGACGAAATCGCCAGGGTGATCGCGTCTCTCGCGCCTGACGACTTCTTCCGCGAGCAGAATCAATGGACGTACTCCGCGTGCGTGGCGCTGTTCGAGCGTGGCGAGGCGATTACCTACGTCACGCTGGCGAACGAGATCGACCTGATGGGGCACCTCGACGCTATCGGCGGCATCGAGGCGCTGTCGGAGATCGCCTCACGGCACTTCACGGCGCACGGGGTAGAAGCGCACGCGCGCATCGTCGCCCGTTGCGCCCTCTACCGCCGTCTCATCCAGGCCGCAGGGTTCATCACGCAGGTAGCGTACGAGGCCAGCCCGGACGTTGACCGCGTGATGCAAGTCTCGCGTGAGGCGCTGGAGCGCGCGCTTGGTGCTGCGCCGGCGAACATCACGCCGATCCGAGGCAACCTCTACGACCGCCCCGAGTACGCCGAGACGGGCATCTAGTGTTCACCTTCGGCACCACTCAACACGGCGTACTGGACGCAACACGCAAGGTGGGGAGCCGCACGCTCACGCTTCGGGTGCGGAACCTGAAGCTCCAGCGTGACGGCTATGCCCGTGGGCTCGTGGCGATGATCGTGGATAAGACGCCAGTTCACTCGACCATCGTGGACATTGACGACGCCAAAGAGCGCCATGCGTTCGCTCTCGACCTGTACGGGACGAAGCAGCGCAAGGGCATGTTCGGCGCGGACATCGCCACGGTGTTCCCGCAGGAGGACTTCGAGCAGGAGTTCATGGTGTGGTCGCGTACCGCATGGAACGCCTACATCGGGGCATCCTCTGGCGAACACATCAAGGGTGCCGAGGGGCGCAGCGCGCCACCGTGGGCGATCCCTGGCCTTGTCATGGAGGGCTCGACTGGCATTTGGGCGGGGGACGCGGGGGCGAACAAGTCCACGATGATGCGCCTCGCCTGCCAGTCGCTCACGTACGGCATCCGCAAGGCGCTCGACGTGCGCGGCGAGGAACCGGGCATATGGGTCAACGCCGAGGAATCGCCCGAGGAACACGCCCGCCAACTCGGGAACGTCAACGAGGCGCTTGGCATCAAGCGCATCCGCGAGATGTTCACCATCCACGCGCGGGGCATGGGCGTCACCGACCTTGCGACACGGCTGGAGAAGGCCGTGCGTGAGAACGGTGCGAAGCACGTTTTCATCGACTCGCTCTCGCGTCTCGCGCAGGGCATGAGCCTGAACGACAACAACACCGCGACTCTGCTGGTGGACTCGATTGCGGGTGCGGCCCCTGGCTGCTCCGTGAACTGGATCGGGCACACCGGATGGGGCAATCGTGATCGGCTTGCGGGCAGCCGCCACTTCGAGAACGCCGCCCGCGTCATGGTGCTGGTGCAGTCGCGCATCAAGACGGATGCCAACGACAACGACCCGCACCGTGGAGTCCGCACGAGGGTCACGAAGGCGAACGGCGCAGGGCCGGACGTGTTCACCCATCGCTACTGGCAGCTCGACTACGACGCCGAGACTGGCATCAAGAGCGCCAGCCGCAGCACCGACTACGAGTGGCCCACGTTGTATTGCGACTTCCCGGTTGGTGAGGCCGGGAATGAGCGCGCCTGCGGGCGTGCAACGTGGGATGGCGTCATGCCGGATCGTTCGATCCGCTGCTACCGCCACCGTGGAGAGGACGCGGAGCCGTGATAGGACTCGCGGGCAACCCTCGGTTTGGCGGGCACACGTTAGCCCAGTGCCGGTTCGTGGTGGACGCACATCAATCGGTCTGGTGGGGGAGGGGCATGGAACTGTCCGAAGGGCTCCACCGTAGGTGGAATGAAAACAACCGAACCGTTCATGGAAGGGGTTGGTAAGCACGGTGACTACTACAACAACCGCCTCCGCCCTCTCCCTCTGTGGACGACCACACCGAACGGATCAGATTGAAACGCGGTGGGAGCAAATCGAAGCACTCATCGAAGCGACTCCCGAGGACGATCACGCTGCTCAGTGGTCAGTGATCGGTTCCTGCCGCTGCTGCTGCGGGCCGTTGAAGCTCTCGCAGCGCGTCCAGGACAACCCATTCACGGCACCTGATGAGGACTTCGACTGCTCACGGTGCGCGTCGTGAAGTCCGCTCTCTCACTCTTTGGGGCAAATCGAAGGACACGAGACGAAGTGACAACCAAGACAACGCACGTCCACAAGTGGCTGATGGAGCCGGACAAAGTGACAGACGTTCATGGCTACTGCGTGCGCTGCGGCGATGATCGCCTGTTCGCGGGCACTCGCGCCGCAGAGCCGATGCGTGGGTTCAACCCCAGGTCAGCGCGCAAGGCGGCGGCGAAGTGAAGTGCGGGAAGTGTGGCGGGCGCTTGCTCATGGAGCGCGCACCGTTCGATCCCGCACCGGAGCTGTGCTGTCTCAACTGCGGCGCACCAAATGTCCCGCCACGCGCGCCGACGCACGAGGAAGCACACCCGCGAAGCAGGCACGCAGCGGCGCGGGCTGAGAGAAGGAACAACGGGCGATGAACGAGGTCATCTGCACGAAGCACGAGCGCAAGTGGTGGGTGTCGGTTGGTGGGGTGACGCGCTGCGAGTTGTGCGCGGAGCAGCGTTGACATCGTTGTCGTTCTGGATACCGGCGCTCCCGAAGCGTGCGTTATCCCCGAACGGTGGGCAGCGGTCTAGGCGCAACCCGTGGGAGGTCGCGGAGGCGAAAATGGAGCTAGGGGATGCAGCGTGGCACGCACTCAGGGAGGCGCACGGGCCGAACGTCCCAAGTCTCACCACGCCGGTGCGAGTCGCGGTCGCGCTCTACGCGAAGCACGGCACAAAGAACAAGGACGGGCTCTACCGTCCAGAGGATGCGGGGAATGTCGGAGGGGACGTGCTGAAGCCGATCCTGGACTACGCGCTGGTGCGTCACGGCGTCGTGCCTGACGACGACTACCGCTACATTGACTCGGTGACGCTCATGGTGAAGCACGTTGAGTCCAACGCAGAAGAGGGAATCATGGTGCGGATCGATGAGGTGGAAGCATGAGCGCCCTATGCGGCAACTGTGGAGCGAAGCGCAACGCCCTCGTTCACACTCGCGGCGATCACGCATACGTGAATGGCAGCAAGGCGGGGTTGAGCCCCATCGGACGAGCGCGTGAAGCGTACCTGGCGAGTGACGAACATCGGATTGCCTACGCCGATGCGCGTGATGCGGACGTGAGCGCGGGGAAGTGCCTCGCGCATCTGGCCGGCGCACCAGGCGAGTGCAGCTACGACCGCGTACCGCATCACATCGCAGGTCGTGGGGCGTTTGGCGGGCAGGAAGCAAGCGAGCGCGACTACCCAGTGGTGATGGTCTGCTCGCTGTTCAACAGCGAGGTCGAATCGAACCCGCTTACGAGGCGATGGGCCGAGCGCAACACATTCGCGCGGTCGGGCGTCGAGTACCCGTTCAGGATGCGGGTCAAGGCGCGACGGGAGAGTGTCGAGGAGGAGGCGGAACTGTGACCGACGTAAGCACCATGAGCGACCGTGAACTCGAACACGCCATAGCAGAAGCGATGGGGTGGGAGCGCTGCACGTCAGGCGGTCACGACGCAAGTTATCCGAGCACTGACTGTTACGTCAGGCCGGGCAGGGCGTCTGACGATGGAAGTGATCTGCCGGTGTGGGCGATAGACCTCAACGCCCTTCGAGATGGGCCAGAGCGCGTACTACGAGAAGCAGGGTGGCGGCTGTCGGTCGCTACGCAGGGCGATTGGGCTGGCGCGGCTTGGCGGTTCCCTGTATTCCCGTCGCCGTTCGCTGTCCCGGAGCAGAGCGAAGCACCTACTGAGGCTCGTGCTCGTGCTGAGGCAGTTCTACAGGCTCTCCAGGTGATGAAGGGGGAAGGCAATGGCTAAGCGCGCGTACGTCTGCACGTTCAGCGGTGCGGCGTTCGACTCGCTGAGCGCCCGCCAACGGCGCGATTACGGCGAGGTGAAGGCGGCGGTGCTGGTGGACGGTCGGTTTTCGGCGTTCGACGCGACCTCCACTGCCGCGCTCGCCCGCATCTTCGATCGAATGGAGCGAGACCACGAGGTGGTCATGGACCACGGCCAGAGCTACCCGTGGATCGGGGTCGCCCCCGCCTCCACTCGCACCGATGGAGGTGAGGCGTGAAGGTCACGAAACGGCCCGTGATGACGTACACGTTGGACGAAGTGACCGCTGACGAGCTGCGGGCGTTGGAGCGAGCCTGCGAGTGGAGCCTGGCAGAGATGTTCCCGCGCGGTACTGAGATGCCGAAAGACTCCATCACGGCTCGCGTGCTGGCGGTTATCCGTGAAGCGCGTTCAGGAGGTGAGGCGTGACGGCTAACGGTGAGGCGCGAACGTGCCTCGATTGTCGGTTCTCGGTTCAAGAGGACTATGGGTACTCGAACTACACCACCGAGGGAACTGAGTTCTCGTGCGCAAAGCGCCTGCACCCTGACGGCGCATTCGACAGGTGGTACGGCGAGGCACCGCGCCTGCTGTTCGCGCAGCAGTGCGCTGGCTTCGAGGCTGGCGATGGAATCGAAGTGGACACGGAGCGCGAGGCGGAGCCGCGCGAAGGCGACCCCGAATGGGAGGTCTGGCAGATGCACCTTGCAGCGGATGGGCGAGGAGGTATCTCGTGACCGCTACAAAGAGCCTGTGAAGTGCCCGCGCGCACTAGGCTTCCTGTGGCGCGTACACGACTGGGATTGGGAGAACCGCAAGAGTGGCGGGCTAGGGGCAATCGTTACCTGCCGCCGTTGTGGAGATGAGGTGCTGGCATGACCACTGACCAAGAGCCCGTGAATGGAGCAGTCTGCCTCGGGCGCTACGACGGCGGGGAGGCCGCGTCGTGGTGGGTGATTCCCGCTGATGACCCGTTCGAGCCGAGCGATATGCGGGAGTTCATCGTCCCGGACAGCATCATCGCGGAGGCGCAGCGGCCATTCCGCGAGGCGCTGACATTCCTTGTGCAGCAAATCGAGATGACGAACCCGCGCGACGACCACGACCATGACTTGAAGATGAACGTCGCGTACATCGAAGCACGCGCCCTCGTAGCCGAGGAGTCCACCAATGCCTGACCAGCCAGAGCCGCCCATCAGCGACCCCGTACAGGAGGCGCGCAAGGCGTTGCTGGCACGTTTTGGGCACGTTGCAACGTGCGACATGCTGCGCCGTGGCTACCTACACGGCGGTCGCTGCAACTGCATCGTGGCTACCCGCGCGGACGCGCTTATCGAAGCCGCCTGCGCTCAGGCCCAGCAGGAGGAACGCGACAGGGCAGCGGCGCGGATGGCAGAACTTGAAGCACTCGTGCGCCGCGCGCTCGATCTTGCAGCCCGATGGCGTGACGTGAACGACGAGACGTTCGGGCGCTTGACCGCTGACGGGAGCGCCGACCTCGACTACATGCACGATGAGAGGGACGACATCGAGGCGGCGTTGGCTGCTGCGCTCAGGGAGGTGAAGCCGTGATGTTCAGGGCGCGTTCGGGCGGGAGCGTGTCATGTGCTCACAGCCGGACTGCGCGCTATTCTGGGACGAGCACTTCGAGCCGCGAGACACGGCGATCGATCCCGGCATCGCCTATCGCTGGTGGGTGCTGACGGCTGACCACGCGCCTTCGGTGACCATCAAACCGGAGTCGTACATGCAGGTGTCAGGCCAGTTCCAGTGAAGGCGTCAACGATGGAACAGCCCGTACCCAGCGACCGCATCGAAGAAACGTTGAACGCAATCGGTGAGTGGACGTACGGATACTACAACCGCGATCACGCCAAATCCGCCCTCATCGCCCATGAGTCTGCCATCCGTGAGCAGGCTATGGCTGACCTACAGGAACTCAAAGAGGCGGCGCGCACTGCCTACGACTACATCGACCAGCATCGCCACGGGAAGGCCAAGGAGACGTTGGCTGCTGTTCTCAGGGAGGTGAAGGGGTGAGCGCGCCTTACCGCTGTTAGTCCTAGAGCAGAGACACGAGAGAGGCCCACTGGAATCACGCCAGCGGGCCTCTCATAGAGCTTGTGATCTGGTGCCGCTGTTAGTCTTAGGCAAAGAACGAGATCGCCAGCAACCCCACGCTGAGAGTTGCGAGCGCGTTCGCTACTGCCTGCCAGTCTGTCGAGTCCAATGACCCCCCCCGCTGTTAGTCTTGGTGGAGTTCGTTAGCAGGAGTGAGAGTAGCCCGCTAGGTAGCTGTGACGCCTCCAATGTTCATACGCTGAGGCGATCTCCTCGGTGCTATGCGGTTCGAGCAGCGCGCGGCAATCCTGGTCGCATCCTACGTGCGTCTCGCATATATCGTGCCATCCCGTTTCGTCGGTGTTGTCGCACTCGCAAGGCATCGTGATCCCCTCCCGCTGTTGTTCGCTGTTAGTCATGCGCTGCCTTGCGGACGCCGCAGTGATCACAGCACCCACGGATAGCGTTGCCCGCCTGAACGTCGGCGGCTTTCGGAGTGGCGTAGGGGTGGCGACCGTAGGCGATCACGCGGGCGATCTCTGACTGGTACGCCCGGTGAGAACGATCCCCGCTTTCGTACTTCCCATCGGGGCCAGTGGTGAAGCGCGGGTAGTCCGTCTCGCCCTCCATACGGAATGTGTATTCGGTTTCGCGCGTGCGGTCTGGCCCAATGTTGAACATCGTCCCGCAGACGACGCCCGCGCGACCGTCCACGGTTTCGATAGTGTCCCCGCCCCACACATTGATCCTGGTGGCAATCTCGCGTGTCATTAGGGCATACCCTCCCTGTTAGTTTTGGCCTTGCCTCATCAGCGCACGTAGGCCAGATCGTGCGGACGCGGGAGAGTGCCCCGCGTTTCGGCGGTTAGCCCTAGATGGCGCGGGAGTACGTGCGCACGGTGGGGAGGTCGGACGGCACCTCCCACGGCGCGTCATCGTAGCCGTCCACGTAGCGGATCGCCTGGGCGGTCAGTGCCTCGACAAGCGCGCGGGCGACGTTACCAGACTCGCGCCATCCGTCGTGCTCGCAGGACTGGTACTCATAGCAGTTGAGCGCCTTGATCAGCTCGATCGGGGTCAGCGGCTGCGCTAGACGCTCGAATACATAGACGGCGTCGGGGTCGAGATCGATCGGGCCGGGCAGTCCTGCGCTCTCCCAGTCGGGGTAGCGGGTCTGCACGCTGATGATGTTCTCAGTCCACAACATCTGACCGATCTCGTCTGCGTTGTCCTGCGTCAGAGCCCGCGCGCCCTCGCCCTCCACGTACCAGCGGAAAGAGCCGGAACGCTGCCGCCGCGCCACTTCCAGAGCGCCAGTTACGATCGCGTCGATGTGTCGTCGGTTCACTACGAAAGCAGACATCAGGCATACCCTCCTGTTAGTCCTGCGCTAGAAGTAGCGCGCTCGCCCTACGTGATCGCCTCACATAGAGCGCGCGCGGTACTGCTAGAGCCCGCGAGCCTTAGCGATGGCGGCCTCTGCTGTGAGGCGAGCGCTGGCGGCTTCCCGCGCGTTGCTAGAGTCGCCGTAGTGCTTTTGCACCAGCACGCACTCCCGGAGTACCGCTTCCAACGCCGCCAAGAGGTCAGGCGCAGCGGCGATGAGGTCCGCGTTAGCGCGGCGCCACGGCTTCTCCGGGTCATCGCCTGAAATGGAGGCGATGCAGATCGTGTCATCCGGGCCGCCGTCGATACAGGTCATGTTGCCATCGGCCCACCTGTAGACATTCCACGGCCCCGGCGTGTGCTGTGCAGTCGTGTTGTTGATCTCTGTCATGGTCATAGCGGAATACCCTCCACATACATCGCTGTTAGTCTTGTGCCAGCATCGGCACGCTAGGCCCGCGTCTAGGTGACGTAGGCCATGCGTGGCGCTGCTAGATCGCTCGGAAGCGGTCAGCAGGAGCTGAGAACTTGCGGTCCCCTGCTGCGTCGAGTGTCACGATCACGCGGTCATCAGTCGTGGAGCGCGTCCCCACGACCGTTCCGTACCGTGCGCCACGCATCCACCAATCAAGGCCAGGGTGAAGCTCGACGCGCGCGCCGATGCTGTAACCGTTACCGTCATAACCGATCAGGTCGTGAGTCATTCGTGTCATACCCTCCACACGCGTAGTCAATGCGACTACGCAGGGAGAATAGCACGAGTAGGCAGAACGTCAACACTCGTGGCATAGGGGTTTCCCCTATTTTGTAGTCAAGTTGCCCACGAACACGCATTGAGACGTTAGAATATCGCTATGGCTACACTGGCGGAGATGGACGCGACCGAGCTGCGCGCCGTAATGACTGCGAATAGGTGGAGCGTA
>Ga0181352_1000400_pt1 | contig 18566 bp, 29 predicted proteins | sample Fa13VDMLBSN_FD_130103 | JGI IMG/M metagenome (GOLD analysis project Ga0181352, IMG submission 130103) | Freshwater viral communities from Lake Michigan, USA - Fa13.VD.MLB.S.N | ecosystem: Environmental > Aquatic > Freshwater > Lake | place: USA: Michigan | collected 2013-09-23 | reverse complement strand
GCCCGACGGCCCGGTGCCATCCATCGGGTCTTGGTTCCAATCAGCCTGAGCCACTCGAGTATTGGTCAGCACCCCCGTCACGCTGCTGCGCTCGACCATGTAGTTGGTGGAGCCGTCGCGCTCGAAATAGATGCCGTTGGCAGCGCCGTAGTAACCGACACGCTGGCGCAGTCCCGCCTTGGCTGTACCAAACACAAAGGTGCTCATCACCAGCAAGCTCTTACCCGGCTGATAGGAGAAGACTTTGGTGGTCTCACGGATGATCTCATCGCCGCTGGCCGAGCCAACGGTCAAGTTGACCAAGCCCTCATCCGCGCTGAACGTGGCGGCTGCGGTGCCAGTGATGCTGTTGACCCACAGGTTGTTGTCTGCGTAGCGGTGGGAGGAATCAAACAGGGTCAGTGGATTGCTGACCCGCAGACGCCCAAAGGCATCTAAGTTGGTGCCGCCGATTGAGACAGGGATGGTTTCCATAGTAGCCACGAGTTGCCCCAGAATGTTGTCCAGCCGGTTGAAGTACAGACGCAGAACGTCAGCAAACTGATCGTGGTAGCGCTTCTCGTAGTCCGGCGGTGCGGTGGGCAGGCGCGGGGCGACCACCCGATTGAGTTCAAACTCTGATGTAACGATCAGGGTCATCAGCGTCTTCCATCAGGACGGATATCAATTGCGGGCACACCCAACTGCCAGTTCACGCCCAAGCCATCGGAGCTAACTTTGAACGCCATCTGACGACCACGAATGCGGGTGTAAATGATCTCGGTGAACTGCTGCACCGTGTAGTTGCGCTGGCCCTGATAGTTCTGAGTGCTGGTCACCGTCGGCGTGTCCGCCGTGCTGTAGTTGGCTCCAGGGTTTTGGCGCGGACGCAGCGTAAACGTGACCTGCGGGTTGTTGACGTAGGAGCCATCGAAGGTGATGTCGGGGATCATCCGCCATGCAAAGCCGTAGTTGTGCCCGTCACCGATGTTGAAGTCGGCAGACTGGATGTACGCACTGATCGGACTAGGCGGGTTAGTGGTGCCGTCGTCCACGCCATTCTCGTGGTAGACCAGCTGATTGCCGTAGGTTGTGGCCACCGGGAAGTCACGCAGCGGCGAATCCAGCCATGCGGTACGCGACAAATTGCCATAAGACCAGATACGCTCAAGGTGGTTGTAAACGACGTAGCGGTCAATCACAGTGGAATTGGCCGAACAGTAGTACCACCAGATTTCGTTGTAGCCCTCGTTCGTTCCAGCAATAAACTGATATTGCTGTTGAAGGTTGATGTCGCCAAAGATGTACTGGCGAAGCGGGCAGTACAGGGTTTCCACACGACCTGAGTACATATAGAACTTATCCAGCCCCATCCAGTACGTGATGTTGGCTGCGGTGGCAACAGCGTTGGGGCCGGCAACAGAAGTGTTGCTGCCCAGAATCTGGAAGCCCCAAGTAAACGGCGGGCCAAGATACTGCATGGAATAGATCGCAGCATCCGTCCAGACCAAAATCTCCTGACGGGTTTGCTGGTGGGCAACGATGCTGGAGCCGGTGGACAGGCGATAACTGCCGGCCTGATTGGTAGCCGACGGGGTCCAAGTGGCGTAATCTTCCTGATCAGACCAGCGGACCAGAAGCGGATCAAGTTCAGTAAGGCCGTAGTCGTTACAGCCAAACGCAATCACAAAGCGCGAAGCGTCAGAGACCAAGACGGCATTACAGATACTGGGGCAGCCAGCATCCGTCTGATACGCACCCGAGCTTGTGGGCGAGAGCAGCACCGCCCTGTCATAGATTGTTGGGTTGGGGTTAACCTTCCACAGGTAGAGCGCTCCTCCGCGAGGGTTGATGATCAGGTCTTGACCAAAGTTGGTCTGGCTCCACAGACGCAACTGCACGCCAACGCCCGACGTTGCAGACTCGCCCCAGCCGGTTGCATTGCTGTACTGGTTAACAACGGTGCCGTCCGCGTGCGCCACAGCGGTACTACCCACGCCTCGGGTGCAACCAGTGAAAGTTGTGCCGGTTTTACCCGAATAGGTGATGTACTCACCCTCGATGCCGATGACGCCAGACGCTGCAAAGCCTGTAGTGGAGACAACCGTGATGGTCGTGGCGCTGTCGTTGAGTGCGCCGTTTAACGTCGTCGTCGCAGCAATCGTAACTGTACCGCCGTATCCGCCAGCACCCCAGCCAGTGAGTGACGCATAAATTTCTTGGCCGATGTCGATTTGATAGCTGAACGTCGCAGCACCAGTAGTTCCAGAAGACGTGGCGGGAGAGCTGACTGTGATGCTGTAGGTGGACGAATCAATATAGGTGATGCGGAACTCTTTGTTCAGCGCAGCCGCAGGAATGCCGTTGACTGCGCCACCCACGCCGGAGATCGTGACAAAGTCACCATTACCAGCGCCATAGCCCGGGTCGTTGACAACAACAGTGGTAGAGCCGTTGACGGTCGTGAAAGCATTAGCCGCAATCACGTTGGTGTCCCGCAAAGGCGTGACATCGTAGAAGTTGCCGCCGTTGGACTGCTGGATGTAGTACTTCAGGTTTGTACCCAAACCCATCAGGTTGTAGCCCGCAAGATTCACCCAGTTCCACAAAGAACGGCAAATGCCCCAGAATGATCCAGTCGGCGGGGGCAAAGACGTACCGTTGTTGTAATAGCCGCCGGTATCCCGCACCCAGCCGCCGAGCTTCTCCGGGTAGCCCGAGCGAAAACGCACCTTGTCCATCTCGAACCAAGTGCCTTCGTTAGCCAGCGTTGTGGATTCTCTGTTTACACCGGGCTTGAGCTGGAGTTTTTGCAGCGGCATGAGCGCCCCTTTATGCGGTCAAAACCTCTTGCGCGTGTTTAATGTGCGCAATCCGGTCGTCTAGCCCAATGGTACCGCCGTTAATCTTCTTTGTCATCCCGGTGAAGTCTTTAGCATCAGCCTCTTTATTAAGCTGACGTTTGTTCCAAAACCACCCGGCGGTGAGCGCTGCGTACTTGGGCACCAGCACGTAATCCGGGCTGTGGATGAAGTCCATGTTCAGGGCATCCCCGGCCAGCGTGTAGTTGTCCTTGCCGGTGAGCTGGATCAGCCCGCGCCCGTGGTACAGCCAACCCTCACCCGTTTCCTCCGGCCCGTTGCCCATACGCCCTGCGTATACTTTATTAGCAATCTTCTCAGGGTTACGGTGGTAGGGCTTGGCGGACTCCAGCGTCGGGAAGCGGCTCGGCCATGTCTTCATCAAACCCTCGGCGCTGTAGTTCATGTTCTCCTCCAGTTTGGTGAAGTTCATGGACTCATGGGCGCACTGCCCGATAAACGCAGCTTGGCGCTCGGGGGTGTTGATTTCGTAGCGGTGAAAGACCTCTTCCAGAGGTTCGACCCAGTCAACGCTGATCTTGAGTTTGGCGAGGGTGTTGGCGAGGCTCATCATTTAATTGCAGGTGATTTAGAAAGAAGGTCAGTTTTAGCCTGAGAGCCAGCACTAGAACCAAAGTAATAGGCAATGATGCCCGTCCATGCAGTGCCGAGGCTACCCAGCATCATGAGAATGGCGGGATTGTTGGAGTCCACCTTGCCCAGCAGCATCATCACAAGGATGCCGAAGAACCCGACGGTGACAATCGCCGCCAGCGCCGGGGGGACGATAGAGCGGGTGGTGGCCTGCATCTCACGGGCGCTCTTCCTGTCATCCACCTCCAGCTTGGCAAAGTTCAGGCCCAGCTCCTGCGCCTGTTTCTGGAGTTCAATTTCCGCCACCTTGACCTGCGCGATCTGGTCGGCAGTTAATTTGTTGTCTTTGATCAGGTCGCTAACCTTGTCCTCGTCCACTCCGATGGCCTTGGAGATAGCGGAGACAGCCATACCGGCCAGCGGACCGCCCATCGCAGTGGCGATAGTGGGTGCAATTTGTTTGAGCCATTCCATTACTTCTTACTCCTTGAAAGCATAGTTGCTGCAATCTGCAAAAGAACCCGGTACTGCTCTACGTCCGGCGGTTCTTCTTTCCAGCCCACCGTGATCTGCCCGATGAACTTTCCCTGCTCCGGCGGCACGCTGATACGGCACCCGTAGGTCATGCCCTTCTCCATATACCATAACCCAATCTCGGACTGGGCGGTCTTGTAGTGGCCGCAGGGAATCTCGCTGGCCATCAGTGCCACCACATCCCGGTTATTAGCCGCGTTGGCGGTGAAGAGGCCCACATCCAGCCCCTCATGGGTTTTGTCCCTGCCGTCCTTGGTATAGGCCCGATGTAGGACGCGGGTGCCAAACATTGGGTTCACCTTGAAGATAGCTACAACTGTAGCTTCGGTGTTTTTAAATAGGTGCGCCGCCGCATCCTCCACCCGGTCCTCCGCGATGCTGGGCAACTTCTGCTGTTCTTTGTACGCGCCAATTAGGAACGCTTGGTTCTGCCAGACAAAGTACCCCACAAACGCAAACACCGCCATCAACAGGATGGCAAAGAGCTTGAACGGCGAGTCAACGTACCCGAGAACCTTCTCGATCAGGCTGTTGGGATTGACCTTCTCCTCGCTCACGACATGGCCTGCCGGATGATGAAGACCACGATGGCGCCAATAATGATGACGCAGATAGCCCCGCCGATGATCTGAGCTGCCAGTAGGCGCTCAGCCACAACCTTCTTGCGCTCAGCCGCAGCAACCCTCTCGGCCTTTTCTCGGGCCTGTTTAAGCTTCATCCGCTCTTTGAGCATCATCTCCCATAACTCAGGGTACCCGCCGTAGACGAGCTGATGCTTGAGCGCTTCCTCTGCCTCACGCAGCGCGTTGGCCTGCATCACGATTTCCATCGCCCGTGCGGTGTCGGACTTGCCCGACTTGCCCGCATCATTCGCGGCTTTCTGGACTACGTCACGCGCGTCAAAGAACCGGCCAAACTCACCGACGAGGCCGTTGATGTCCTTGCCTAATTTGATGGCCTTTTGAATGCCCGCTACCGCAGCCTGTGCGGTCGCAAATGCGGTGATGGGATCGATCATAGTTAGCCAAACTCAGGGTACCCCATGGGCTTTTTAACCCAAGGATTGACGGCCACAGACATCCGGGTGCCCGTGTATGCTTCAACTCCGTGGTAAATCCCCGGGGCAAAAACAACCATCCTGTTAGTGATCGGCTTGACGGCGATGGACTCTGTTCTGAACTCCCCGCCAACCACATTTACATCTGCGTAGTAGACGATGCTGCAAAGCGGATGAGCCACCTCGCCGGTAGTATTTTGGAGCGCCTCGTCCTTGTCAATATGCCAGTCCGGGCGAGTACCGTAGTGCGCCCAGTACTCACACCCGGCCATGGAGGTCAGGTCAAAGAACTTGGAGGCCGCCTTCACCAGCAACGCCATGGGCGATTGATCATCCTGAATCCCAGCTAGTGTGCCGGGCTGCCACTTCATGGCTCGGGCCTGATCGCTGGATGAAAAGAATCCCACCACCGCAGAGCGGTGAGCGTCGTCAAGCACATTATCAAGCACGATCAGCATTTGTTGTAGATCAGAGCCAGAGTTAACCGGTAGAACGGCGCGATGTGCGACTGCGGGCGAATGGTGTGCGGAATCTTGGCGTCAAACGCAATCAGGCGGTTGGGTGTGTAGGAACTGGCGAACACAACTTCCTTGCCCGACTCGTCATAAAACAGCGTCTCCCCGTGCCAGCCGTCGCGCCATTCCAGATTGACGTAGTACAGCAGCACCTTGTCTTCCGGATGGGCATGGACGAAGTTGGCGTCCGACGGGGTGGACAAGTTCATGACGCACCTGACCAAGTTGAACCCCTCCATCTCTTGGCTCACCGGGGTGGTCTTGAGCTTTTCCACTAGCTGGATGCGCTCCAAATCCTCGGGGGAATAGAAGGCATGCAGGAACTGATGTTTCTTGTTCTCCACGATAGGACCGTCGGCCCAGCCAATCCGGTACATGGACTTCTGGGCAAAGGTGTACAGGTTGTGCCTGTACTCCATGTCAAAGACGTTGTCGTAGACCCGCAGCTTGCGCCCGTTGTCTACCTGAACCTCGCGGATTACGTTCTGGTGAAGCACTCAAGCACCTCGTTGTATTTTGTCTTCGTGAAAGAGAACGTGAGCATACGACGAGATTTACCGGGAACCAAGTCCACCGAATGGGGTACAGAGGTGTCCATCAGCCACACATCGTTTGTTGCAGCGCAAAACCCTTCCACGTACTCCGAGGTACGGCTTTCTTTGTCCCAGTGATAAAACTTGGTCACCTCGCCGTGGGTGTCAAGATAGACGTTGATGCCGCAGGTCTTGTTCAAATCAACATGCGCAGGTAGCACGGGGTTGGCTGCGTCCGTGGCAGGCAGCTCAAGCAAAAACACATGCGGACGCTCGCGCTCCAGTAGCGCCGGGGGAAGCTGCTCCAAGAACACTTTGACATCTCCAATGTTCTTGGTCTCAGAACCAAAGTTGTCGCCGGGCATCCCTCGGGCGTACTTTTGCAGCTTGCCGTATTTCTGATGGGGCGTGATGTCCGCCTCTAGCAGCGCAGAGGTATCAATCTTGTGCGTCAGCTTGGCCGCGTGTTTCATTTAAACAAAAGGCCGTACACATCCCCATCGGCAACCAATGTGGAATCCTGCGACCGCACCGCGACTTGGTAGGGGCCGGTGAACTGTTTGCCATTTACCGTGGCAGTGCCCGTGCACAGGAACAGGTTTGTGCCAACCGGCAGCGTTGTGGACTGGCCTGCGGACAGATTTAGCGCTTCAATCACCGGGACAAAGCCTTGGTTGACCAGCGGGTCGTAACACCAGCACACCGTGGCGGTGTTAGCAGTGCAGGTGTAGATGCGATCTTGATGGCTGCCGCTGAACCAGCCGGGGCCACACTGCCACGCCACTTCGCCAGTCTGTTTGTCGCGGGCGGTGAAGTTGCCTTCGCTGAAGAACAGGACAGTACGGCTGTTGGAGGCCGTAGCCACCTCAACCACATCGCCGGGGCTGTAGTAGTTGGCGTAGAGGATGCGACCAAACGCCGCGAATGGTTTGCGGGTCATGATTACACCGTCTGGAAGGGTGTGGTGGGGTTGTTGGTCAGATCAGACACGGGGAACTCATGGGTCTGCCCCACCATGCTCTTGAGTCGGCTGACCTGCTGCGGATTGGCGGTGAGCTTTTCCTTGGCTTCTTGCAGCTTGGCGTGGTGCATACCGGCCATGGCAATGCGCTTCTTGATCTCTTCAGTATCGGTGACATCGGGCCACATGGTCATCGGCTGAAAGGCATACGCGGTGTACGTCTCGGGGTCGGTACTGGCCGTCGTGTCGGAGGCAAAGGAAACCAGCAGCGAGTTGCTGGCCTCGTCGTAGCCTTTGATTTTGAATTTGATGCTGTTCATTGTTGCTCCGATTAAGCTGCTGGACCTTGCCGCGTGCCGGTCGCGGTCCACGTAACAAAACTATTACCAACGATGTAGTAGCCGGCAGCACCGCCTGCACCACCCGGTCGGGGGTTAGCGCCACCACTAGCTCCGCCGGTTGCACCGTTGGCTCCACGACCACCACCAGCACCACCACCGATGCCTTGGAAGTCGCCGGGATTGCCTGCGCCACCCGCACTATCCGTTCCGTTGTTGCCGGGATAAGCGCCGCCACCACCGCTTCCGGGATTAAAGCCCGCACCGCCACCGCCACCGCCGCCCCAGCCCGAACCACCCTTATCAGGCGTCCAGCCGGAACCACCGCCACCGCCACCGCCGCCACCAGCAATCACGTTATTGTTCTGAATGGTCGTGGCCCGGTTGATGTACAGGGCGTTACCAGCACTGGTGCCGGGGTTGCCCCCGCTTTGAGCGGCAAACTGAGAGTCGCCGCCGTTACCGCCCATTCCCTCGATAACGCCGTTGTTGATGATGGTGACGGTGTCCCCCGCGTTAAACGAGTTGGTCACCAGCATGGCGTATGTGCTGGTCGAAGTGCTGCCAACAATCACTCCGCCGTTTACCGTGACTTGGATGTCAGAGATGCCAGCAATGTACGTGCCGCCTCGGTTAGCGTACACATCGTAGTTGTACGTCGAGGAAGAGATGGTCAGCGGAATGGAGATACGGTTGGTCGTGCCGTAGAAGTTGTTAATCGAGATGGTCCCAGAGGTCGGCACCGTAGTGTTGTTGGGCGTCACAAGCCCGCCACCACGGTAGTACTCGTTCATACCAATAGGCGCAGTCCCACCAAATTCACCTTGAATCTGGAGGAGTGTGAGTGGGCCTGAGACAGGGAGTGCCATATCAACTCCTTAAGGCGTACCGTAAGCAGTGACGTTGCTGGCAGCAATTGTGTTCCCGGAGGAGTCGATGGAGAACTTGGCAGAGCCGCCGTAACTGAACACTAGCTTGCCAGCAGACTCCGTGATCGTCCAGTTGGTCGTCGTCAGAGTACCGGCACCAATCGCCACGTTGTCCGTGCTCAAGGTGTTGGTGTTGGCGTTGTAGGCCAGCCCGCTGTCGATGAACGGCGACTGATTACCTGTAGCCTGCGCACCCACCAGCACCAAGGAAGTCGTGGTGTCAGAGCTGGTCGTTGCGCTGATGTTGATGTTAGTGGCGTTAGTTGCCGTGGTGGCAGTGGTGGCGGTATCTGCGTTACCCGTTACGTTGCCCACCAACGTGCCGATGATGTGGGTATTTTGGAACGCAAAGTTGGTTCCCTCGGTCCAGACCGTCATGGTCTTACCGGCAGGAATAGCCACCCCAGCGCCCGCAGCGGTCGTGTTGCCGATCACCGTGGAGTTGTAGATCGTGGCCGTGTACGCGCTGGCGTTGTAGATGACGTAGGTCTTCTCTGCCGGGGGCGCATAAACCGCGAAGTTGGCTGCCGTTGTCGTGGTCAGGGCAATCGTCATGTTGCGGGCTTGGTCAGCCGCGCCGTTCAGGGCCGTGAGCGCTTGGTTGGCCGTAGTCACGGAGACGGACACATACCCGGCAATGGCCGACTCAACTAGCGTGCCCAGATTGGTGTTGGTCGTGTTACCCCACGTACCGGCTTGATCGCCCGTCGTGATCAGTTCGATCCGCAGGCTGGGGGAATAGGTGCTCATTGCGAGGCTCCTTATTGGGAATTATCGATAAGTTGCCAGTTAACGCTCTGGCTGTTGGTGATGTTGGTCCAATTAGGATTCTGGGTGGTGATGATTTTGACCCAACCACCAACTCCAAAACGATCCGCCAGAGCAGCATTTTCGCTGATTGCCACGTTAAATCCAGCCACAATTGCCCGGAGATCGTCGCTGTTCAAGTTCTCAGCCAGAGAGAACAAGAAGGTGGAGACCACGGTCTGAGCATCCGCCGCAGACAGGTTCTCAGTGATCGAGTCCACATAGATCAGACCAGCTGTGCTCAGGTCTTCAACAGACACACCCTCAGAGACGGCGGCGGCAAACTGGGCGGCAACAACTGGGATGTCATCGACAGAGAGGTTCTCTGCCACCGACTGGGCAAACTGCGCGGCGATGGTTGACGGATCGTCCAGATTGGCGTTCTCGGCAATAGACTGGAGAAACGCTGACTGCTGGGTGCTGGCGTCTGCCACCTCCAAAATGTCCTCCGTGCGGGACTCCAAGGCGGCAAAGAAAGGCACCGGGTCGTCTGCAAGGACTGCGTCTTCTGAGATGGATACGGTGAATAGGAGCGAAATAACAGAGACATCCGCCGAGTCGGAGTTCTCGCTGATGGACTGCAGGAAGTCAGACTGCTGGGTGCTGGCGTCGTCCATGCCCACGTTCTCGTTCACGGCCCCAAAGAAAATGCCAGCGGTGGACTCAACCTCCGCCATCGTGACATCTTCGGTCTGGCTCTGGAGAAACGCGGACAGTTGGGTGCTGGCGTCGTCGGAGTTCAGGTTCTCCGTCAAGGAGAGGACAAAGTTCGTCCCTGCCAGTGAGGCAAACGGTGACTGAGCGAAGCTTGAGATGCCGAACATGGCTTACAGCGTCTGCGCCTCGTTAACGATTGGCGAAATAAATTCATCCCGTTCAGCATCGTAGATGTCCCCTATGCCCGCATAGCGGCCCCGGAACGATGCGTTGTATGAGGTCTGCTTCCAGTTAAACACCTGACCTGCCCAGTTATTCAAAAAAGCAATCCCAACCGACTCACTCTCCGGGAAAGGCAGATCACCAATGTCGGCGTTATTAACGACATTGACTTCTAGGACGACGTTATTCTCGTCAAGTTTTGCAAAGTGTGCCATTACTGAAATTTGTATCTAATGATCACAATACCGGAACCACCAGAACCACCAGTTGGGTTGTTCGACGACCGTCCTCCGCCGCCGCCACTTCCGGTGTTAGCCGTTGCGCTACCGGCGAAGCCGCCAAAAGAAACTCCTGAACTTCCACCTCCAGAACCACCACTTCCGGGAGAACCAATACCAGAACCACCGCCACCACCCCCTGCGCGAGTTACGGATGATCCGGTGATAGAAGATGCAGCCCCCGCGCCGCCGTTTCCGCCATTTGTACCAGCCGTGCCACCTACAGCACCAGCACCGCCGCCGCCTCCGCAACTACCATCCCCTGCTTCACTAGGAGGGGGTTCGCCTGCGCCACCATTATTGCCTTGCCCCGAAGTGCCAGCGCCGCCCGCGCCGCTCTGCCAAGAGCCGCCACCACCTGAGCCGCCACTAAGACCTGCAAACGCGTTGTTATTGCCACCACCACCACCACCAGTAGAAGTGATAGAAGAAAAGATGGAGTTAGAGCCGTTAGCCCCTCGGTTGTTGGTACTGGATGCACCGCCGCCGCCAACCGTAATTGAATACGCTGTCGCAGTTACACCAAAACCTGTGGCTGTTCTATAACCACCCGCGCCACCACCACCGCCTACCCAACTACCACCAGCACCGCCACCAGCAATAACCAAATACTCTACTGTTCCAGCCTCGGGATACCCCGAACCCGCGTCAGTCACGGTGAAGGTGCCGTTGCCGGTAAACGAATGAATTCTAAAATTGCCGTCGGTGGTAATCGTGCCACCAGTAGCAGTCAGATACACCGGCGCTCCACCAGCACCTGCCAGCGCATTGTGGATAGCGGCCATTACGTCAGGCCCCCGCCTGAGATGACGGCTTCGGTTGCGGAGATAAACACAACCGTCACAAGACCACGTTGGGCCAGCGTGCGGTTACCCGTGTTAGCAGTGCCGACCTGCCGCAGAGTCATGCTGGCACCTTGGGTGATGGTGATGTTGCTGCCGCTGTTGTTGTAGATCGTGACCACATCGTTGGCCGCAAAAATGTTGGCGGGCACCGTTACACCGGCGGTTACAGCTACCAGAGTACCTCGATCTCCAATAACTAGCGTGCCACCACCAGCGGCAGTGGACTGGGTCAAAAGAGAACGTAGCTGATCCACAAACGCAGTGGTTGCAATCGTGGTGTTTGCTGTTTTTGCGGCTTGGGTAGTTGCTGTGACGGTGCTGTTTAAAGTACCAGAAATCACCCCAGTTACCGTTACGCCCGAGCTATTAACCGCTATCACATCACCTGTGGTGCCCCCGCTGTTACCAACGCCAAGGCGAACCGTCCCGTCCGGGGTAGCCGGTTGGTACCACGTGAAGTTCTGGGCAGCGGTGCCGGAGGTACCGATCTGAATGTTCTTGGCAATTACGGTGCTCATAGCGTCTGCGCTCCTTCAATGGTCGGCGCTTGGTCTGGTGCGGCATTAGGGATCGGCTGCGGGCCTTCATCGGGCGCAGGAACGTAATCCGCGATAGGGCCAAAGTCGCCAGCGATACACCGAGCGTAAATCTCGCGCCCGTGCGCGTAGTTGTCGTGAGGCACCGCGCCGTAGTTGACAGGGCCAAGCTCTTCAAAATCAACAACGCACTCGACGGCGGTGCGCTCTTTGTTCCAGCGTAGATTGGTGACGGTGGTGTAAAACATTATGAAATTCTCACAGCAATAGTTCCATACACGCTCGAACCTGTCTGGTTATCACAACTGTTATAACTACTACTGCGAGGGCCAACTGGGTTCAAAACTCTCCATGTGCCCGATAGCGTACTAGAACCTTGTACAATAATAAAACCAGTATTGCCAGAGTTAGCTCTTACCGCCGACCCAGCAAAACCATTTCCGCTGGCACTAGCAAATCGCCACTCAGTACGCGGTAGAGAACTGCTGTTTGCTCCTTCGGTTTGAGAGTTTGAGTAATTTGTAACGGAGCTTGGGTAGTAACAAGAAGAACCAGCAACAGTAGTCCCCGGCAATAAGCTGGATGTAGTGTTTACTACAAGCCACATCACGGTGCCAATATCACCAAGCGCGGCAGGTGCTCCGCCAGCAGTAGCCCACGTTTGATCACCGCGCAGGAACGTGGTGCTGTTGGCCGTACCGGAAGCCAGCCGCGCTGTAGCGACGGTCCCGGAGGAGAGATTAGATGCGTTCAGGCTGGTCAGGTTTGCGCCGCTGGCCGCTGGCAGCGTTGCCGGGAAACGAGCATCAGGCACCGTCCCGGAGGCAAGGTTAGATGCGTTCAGGTTGGTGAGGTTAGAGCCGTTGCCAGCAGAGGGGGTTCCAATATCCCCGCCCGAGATATATAACGTCCCCGTCACATCGGGTAGCGTCACTGTACGGTCAGAGTTTGTCGTCGGCGCGGTGATTGTCACCGTCCCGGTACCCGTGATGGGGGCTTGGATTTTTACGATGGACATCAGTATTTCCCTTCCGCGAAGACGTTCACGAATACCGTGCCGTCTTCAAGCGCTTCAATCTCATGCCACTCGGCGGCCACCAGATTGACCGGCTGCGTGTCTTTGGTCATCACCAACTCTCGGCCTTCCTTGCGGACAATGCAGCTTCCCGCGTGGCACATGGTCAGGTGTGCGTAGGTGTGCTCGTGACGTAACAGACCCTCGCCCTTGTCGGCGTGGAAGATGTTCAGCGAGGTGCCGTCTTGCGTCACCATGAACCGGGGGTTGACTGTTTTCACAACGTCTGCGCCCCTTCGACGGTAGGCTGGGCGCCGTCCGGCGGTGGAGGTGGTGACCAAGCATCCCACACTGCAACGCAATTAAGCGCCCACTGCGGTAGTTCTGTAATGGCTTGGTTCGGAGGTTGCGGTGCGCCGGGGTTAGGAGGAGAAAACTCAATCTCCCCATACGTTTCATACCACTGCAACGCGTGCACGCCATCAGGAATGCCGCAATCAGCCAAATTTAACGTGGGCAACGTCCACGCTTTCATTACGCCACCTTTGTAAACCGCGTTGTCATCTGGGATGATGGTGAGTCTCATTTGTGCTCCAGAATCATATGCTGCGCGTTTTGTGGAACTCCTGCTGCTGCCAACAAAACACGTTGACCAACTTCGTTAGATTTAACCATTTCATTACGAAAAGATTCAACAGCCGCCCCAGTCTGGCGTTGTTGCTGACTATTTTCAATCATTAACACAGGTAGCCATGCCATTGAACAGCCGTAGTCGTCAATTTCTTCTCCGGTGTTTGGATTATTCCCACGAATTTTCATAAACCACGCACACTCAAGTTGACGACATGGGCTAAAGTTATCCAGCGGGCAATTGGCTTTGGGTTCGAGCTTCATCGTTAATCTTTCGTGGCGATGATTACGTCAACGTACTGAACGTTCAACGTGATTGCGCTGGAGGTCGCTGAACCAGAGATCGAGTGCGTGTGCGACCCGCCCCCGCCAGTTGCGCCTGAATTTATACTGCCGCTGGTGCCCGTAAAATAGTTGTTACCGCATCCAGAGCTAAACGCTTGATTTGATCCAATAAGGTGCGTATGACTTGGCATTTGCGCGGTTGTAAGCGTGGTTGCCCCCGCACTTAATCCGCTGGTCGTGATTGTTGGTGTTTGGTTTGCAAAAACCGTGGTGAACGCCGTAGTACCGCCAGAGCTTGCACTACCAGAAACAACCCGCAACGCCTTGTTGTCGTGCGTAGTAGATTTTGTCCAACCCGTAGGAGCCGCTGTTTGCACAAACAACATGGCCGTACTTGTAGGAAAGCCCGCTATTGCTGCCCACGCGCCATCGCCGCGCAGGTAGGTGCCGCTGCTTGGTGTGCCAGTCGCAGAAATCTTTGCAACAGTGACGGCGGTATCTGCAATCTTAGGGGTCGTGACTGCGGCATCCGCCAGATCGGTGGTTCCAATGACAAGCCCGGTTATCGCACCGCTACCGCTAATCGTTACTGGCATATCAGCCGCTCCTTAAACCACAGTCCAGAACGAGCCAGACGCAATCGTTACCGTAGCACCCAGTGCTACCGTTACAGGACCAAACGAGCCACCGTTATCGCCGGTGTCGATGGTGTAATTCTCGCTCACTGTCTGGCTGTTAACCAAGATGCCGTTGCTAGCACGCGGGGCCTTCACACTCAACTCGCCCGTGCTAGGCTTGAACAGATATTGAGCGTTGCTGGTGAACAACGTGGAGGGCGTACCTGAGGTCGCCGCCGCAAACAACGGGAAGACGTTAGTAGCCGTGCTGGTGTCGTTAGACAGTGACGGCGGAGCGTTAACCGTGCCCCATGACGTATCCGTACCGTTCGTCGTCAGATACTTGCCCGACTGGGAGGTCTGGCTCGGAGCCAAGGCGTTGAAGGCCGTGTTGGCCGTCGTCTGCCCCGTGCCGCCCGCTGCAATAGGTAGCGTGCCCGCAGTCAGGGTTGTGGACCCCGTGGAGAACAGCGCGTTGTTGGCCCCAACAAATGTGGTCAGACCCGTGCCGCCGTAGGCTGGCTGGATGGTGCCGCCCTGCCAAGTGCCACCAGAGATAACCGCAGAGCCAAGGTTGAATGCGTTTGTGCCAAACGTCACACCTTCAGGTAGGTATGCGTGAAGGTCCCAAGTACCGCCAACCGTGGCGTTAGCTGTCAAAAACACCGCCCCTGCGCCGCCCGATGCAACTGTGGCAATCGTGGCAGTGGCGTAGTCCGTAATGGTCAGGTTGCCAGTGGCGAGGTTGTTGAACACAAACGCCACGCCCGTTGTCAGCGTGGTGGCATCAGGAAGCGCGTATGTCTGCCCGCCCGTCCCAACAAGAGTTTGGATGTAGCTGGAAGCCGTTGTCAGAATCGTTGTCCCAGCCGCCGCAGTGGTGTTGGTGTTGGCTTGGTTAACCCGGTTGACTGTAATGTTCTGGTCAGCATCGCGCAGCACCACCGAGCTGGCACCGGAAGAGGTGGTCACCCCCGTGCCGCCATACGCCACAGCAATGGTCGATCCCTGCCACGTACCAGAAGCCACAGTCCCCAGCGCAGAGACGTTGCCACTGCTATCCAGATTGACCGACCGGCCAGACGGATAGGTGACAAAGACACTGACCACACCCGAGAAGGTGACCGCGCTGCCCGTATTACTGGACGCGTAGATGGTCGTGCGAGTGAGAGTCGGCCCCGTGGTGGAGTACGTGCCAAGACCCACCTCCCACTGGCCCGTCGTATCCGTAGCCGAGTAGTAGGTGCTGTTGGTGTCACCAATGACCGCAAACGTCTGAAAGCCCGCGACCGCACCAGTCAGCGTAAAGCTTACAGTCGTATTCGCCGTGGCCGATTCTTGGACACGGTTTGCAAGAACCAGAGCCATTTACGACTCCTTGTTTAGGACGTAGCCGTGGTCGAGTAAGTGACGGAGACCGTGTCGCCAGCCGTGGTGATCTTGGCCGTACCGAAAGCACCTGCGCTATACAGAGTGCCCGAGGTGTTACCTTGAGTCGAAGATGCGCCAGAGCCGGTCACCAAGAAGCAGCCACCCACCGTGCCACCGCCACCCGTGATGGTGTAAGTGATGGCCGAAGCGGTCTTGGTCGTCACGTTGGTCGGGGTGGAACCCGTCGAGGTCGCAGCGCTAAACGATGCCGTGCCACGCACAGCCGAGCCGCCAACGGTGTAGTTGGTGAACTCAGTCCACGACTTGGAGGACAGCGTGTCCGACGCGGCAAAGGTCAGGCCGGTGCCAGAGATCAGGCCGAGGAACGGACCCACCGTGGTGTAAGAGGTGCCAGACAGCAGGGTGTCCAGCATCAACTCTTTACCCACGGCGTTGACCAAGTTGGGGAACTCGTCTTCCCACTTGATGTTGCCATCAGCGTCACGGCAGACCACGTGGTAGACGCCCTCGATACCGACAGACTCAGCGCCCACGACATTCGATTGCATCGTCACCTGTGCGTGATCGCCAAAGTTAGAGATTTCTTTTTGCATGATTGCTCCTTAAACAAGCCGAATAAGAGCAGAGGTGCTTGTGTTAGCAGGCATCTGCACGGTGAAAGAAGTAGTGGAGGTCTTGTCTGATCCAAAATCCAGAACACAGACAGCGCCGTTGTCGCCGGGCGTGTAGATCAACGCACCGCGCGCGGTGATTGCACCGGTCCATACGGGGGACGAGAAGTTGACGTACGTCGTGCTTCCACCTGCGTTATCCGCTTGAGACGTAATCGTGGCCGTTACGACATTACCACCCGCAACATAGTTGCCGCCCGAGGCTTCGCCCGTCACGGTGTACGCAGTCGTCTGCTCATTGAGCGTAGCCGCGTTGGTGTACAGCGCCAGATAGAACGTGTCGGAGGCGAAGTTGATCGTGCCGTTGGCAAGGCCCGAGCGCAGCGTGTTGCAGGAGTAGTTGCCAGTGAATGCCACTTAGACCACCCCGTTGTTCTGCGGTAGCGGAGCAACACGATATTGCCCACTACGGTACGCATCGCTGCGCTCCAGACCATTGCCCATACGCGAGGCCAGTGCCAGAGCTTCTTTGTACTTGCCGTCGTACAGCGCCAACATGTCGGACTCGCCCTTCATGAAGGTATACGCCTCCACCAGAGAGCCATACAGCAGCACGGTATCAAAGTTATCACCCAACCATGTCTGACCATCCGCCGCGACCGTAATCGACTCCGGATAGTAGTAATAGTGCAGCTCAACGTCGTAAGCTGCATCAGGCGTAGGGCCGAGAATGAACGACAGCTCATCAGAGATCGTTGCACCAGATACCGTCGGGCCAAACAGCGCGTAGTACTTGGGCGTCCCCGTGTCGTTGGGCGATGGGTATGCCTGCCGGATGAAGTTCACATCCTTGTTGAGCAGGTACTCATACGTCCCGGTATTGATGTTTCCGCCCGTGACACCCGTCACGACCGCCATCGAATAGACGGCGAGGAAATCACTGGGGCACGACAGGTATTTGTTGTTGGCGGATGCGGAACCCGTGACGTTCTTGCGCAAGGAGGGGAACTGCACCGTGTTGTAGATGCGCTGCTCAGCCTGCTGCACGAACACCGGAATGTTCGCAACAAAGTCAGTCTCAAAGTTCTGCGTGTAGTCGCAGATTGCAGCGGTCAACTGGGTGTAGTTCATGCCGTCCTCAAGCCATCGGGCCGCGAGCCATCTTGCCCTTCGTCGCCGCGCCGCCGCCACGCATCATCGTGCCGCTAGTTTTGGTCGGCTCGTAGTCTTGACTGCGGGTGTTGGCAACAGACACATTGGCCTTGCGCATCGTCTCTTTAGCAGGCTCTTCACCCACCACAACAGACGGATACACCTTGGGCTGAATATATTTACCAATCGGATCTTTGGTGTCCGCCGGGAAATACTTGAAATCGTCGGTGTTCATATCAACCCCCCTTGCGACCGGGGCTGCGCTGATTCATGACCTTGGCCATGTTGCGCCCGTACTTGAGCATATCGGCGTTGGTCTTACCACCAGCCTTCAGCTTGGTCGGGGCCTTGCCCGGGTGCATGTTCTTCTCGTGCTTGCGCACTGCGGTTTTCGCGTCCATGTTCGACTCCTTACGTCGTAGCTACCGTTACTGTACCAAGTTCCACTGTGATCACCAAGTTATTAGGCGTGAGTCCGTAATCATTCAGACTCGCACCACCAACCGGGTTCCACCCCCACTGAATGATCCGGCTACCCATCTCAAGGGTGCCTTGCGCCAGTGGATTCGGGCTTGTCGTTTCCTGAACCTGCAGACCAGACAGACCAGAAAGCCTGTAACTGCGATCCGGGCGTGGATTGCGCAGCCCCTGCGGGTCGTCCACCGGGTACATGCCCAACTGCAACTGCGGCTGATCAGGGTCCCAGCACTCGGGGCAGACCAACAACTCATAGTTCTTGGTCTTGATGATCTCCCGCTTGAGGACTTTAAGCTTAAAGCGCTGATCACAGCGATCACACTGCGCAATCGCGTTCTTGCCGGACGCGAACCTATTGCCCATCAGGTCCCCCCGATGTACTGTTGACGGGGCACGAAGCGAATCGCCGCCTTCTCGCGGTCCTCATCCGCAGCCAATTGCCATGCCTCATCGTACTGAGCCTTCAGTACCGGCAAGCGCTCCATGCCCCCGGGGATCTTGCCAGCGATGTAATAGGCCAGTCCCGCAGCCATGCAAGGGACAAACCGGAACGGCACGTCCATGACGTTCACACCACCACCGGCGTCCTGCGTACGACGCAGCCGCCAGTACACGAACTGATAGGACTGCGCCCCGTCCGGAGTCGGCCACACAGTGACCGCCGGAAGCTGTTCCCAGTACACCGCCGCGCCGGTATTGTGCGATGCAGCAGTGGTGTTGTTCTGCGCCCGGAAGCAGTTG
>Ga0181352_1000399_pt1 | contig 18577 bp, 9 predicted proteins | sample Fa13VDMLBSN_FD_130103 | JGI IMG/M metagenome (GOLD analysis project Ga0181352, IMG submission 130103) | Freshwater viral communities from Lake Michigan, USA - Fa13.VD.MLB.S.N | ecosystem: Environmental > Aquatic > Freshwater > Lake | place: USA: Michigan | collected 2013-09-23 | reverse complement strand
CTATAGTTGTTTGGTCAGCAGATGGATTACGAAATTGTGTTTGTGACATAATCCAGTTTGCTTCATCATCTTCTACGGGTCTTGATGTACCATCTGGACCTGTAATAGTTTTAGTTGCTGGATCATAATACCCTGTATCAATATCTATCATACCCGCTGGTATAGTAACATCATCATCTACATTCAGACCATTTACAGCTTTAGGCAAATTACCACCATACTTTAAACCAAACATAGTTTCAGCAGCTTCATTAGAAGTAAGTTTATCAGGATCAGTACTTACATAAGGAGTTTGTTTACCAAACATTTTACCTCTTACCTTAACTTTAGTACCAGCATAGTCAAGCGTATTACCTATATCTAATATAGATTTACCAAAATTCTTACGTGCTTCCTCTGCGTTAGCTTGTCTGGTTTCATAATCTAATAAATAAGGATTATCATTAGGATCCATACCCCCATAGAAAGCTCCACCAAATCCAGTTCCTCCACCCATTTGAAAAGCTTGCTGCATCATTGGATTATATGTCTGAATTGTATTAGCTTCTTCTGCTTCTTTATACGCTTCGTCTACATAGTTTCTAGCAACATTAGCACCAATAGCATTCATTATCTGTTGCTTTCTATTTCCAACAATATTGTCAGCTGTCATGTTCTGTCCAGCAGCACCACCAATAGCTTTGTGAATTAGTTTCTTAGTTTCTTTTATCTTACCACCATTACTATACATTGCTGAAGTACTTGCTTGTGTAGCATTAGCTGAACTAATCATTTTATTTGTTATCTGACTAATAAACTGTTGTTTCTCTGTTTCACTAAGAGCATCAAACTGACTCATCAATGTAAGCTTTTCCTCTTCAGACATTTGTTGCAAATCTGCATAACTAGTTAATACATCTTGATACGTTTGTCCCTGAAAGTCTGTAGCATAGTCTGGACTCTGCATAGCTCCCCCCATTTGAAACTTTGGTTTGTATATTCTTACTTTTTTCTTTTGCATAGTACTAAGTGTATATTATAATATAGTAAAAATAAATTTTATTTAATAAACATGATATATTTATTACAACTCCTCAACTCTATAACCCCTTAATTTAAGGGATCTTATTTCAGCATCGGTTAGTTCATCTTCATAATATGAGTTATCTTTTTTACTTCCTCCAAACTTAAGTCCTGTAACTTGTTGGCCATCTCTCCATAAATTATCTGTTATTGCATCAGCAGCAGCTGTGCCATCTGCATTAACAGTTGATGATACTTTATTAAGTAAGTTACTTTCTGAGGTTATTATTTCTTCTCCTGTAAGTGGATTAAACTTTACAGTTCTAACTGGTTCTAATACTTGTTGTCCTCTATTTCCTATATACGCTACATATTCTTGAAACTGATCTCCTAATATAGTACCTTGTTTATATCCTCTTCCTAAACCTTCATATCCTATTTTTGCATTTGGATTATTTATTAAACCAAAAGTACTTTCAGGATCTTTTATATCAGTAAAGGTTCTGTTATAATAATAATCATCAAGCCATGATTTTGGTGTACCAGTACTAAAATCCATTGAAGGTCTTACCTCAGTTATATAATCACCATGTTGACCAAGTGCTGCTTTTGCATCATCTAAATTAGAATAATTACCAGTATATATTACATCTTGAAAATCTGGTACCATTGACGCTCCTGCTCTTTTATAAGAGGATGCTGGTGTAGCTGATATATGTGTAGCCTGATACTGAGCAACTTGCATAGGATCATTTACATCATATCCTAAAGCTTTCATATTTTCTATATTAGCTTCACGGATTTTATTAGGATCAGTTGTTCTATATGTTGTATTAGCTTTTTCAATAGCAGACTGAGTTGTAGTTTTTAACAGCTCTGGATCATTTGCTAATTGTTCTATATCTACATTTTTAGCTATAAGTCCTTCATCCTGTAGTTGTTTAGCTATTTGTAAATTTTCTGCATAGTTATCAACTTGAGATGTAACAGTGGTACTAGAATTAACAGATCCTGGTAATTCATCTATTGTATTTAATATATCATCACTACCTGTTGCAAATTCATCTGCATACTTAGCTACATCATTTAACATACCTGTTCCAGAAACATCAGTAAGTAATGTTGCTTCTTCAGATGCAGTAGATACTGGTAATACACCTTGGCTTGCTTCAGTTAATAACTTTGAAGCATCAGTTCCACCAGAAGCACCCTGATAAAATACTCTACCATCTGCAGCATTAGCTGCAACATTTTCAGCAAAGGCTGCATCAGATTTTATCATATTTAGAGCATTTGCTGTTTGAGTATTTAAAGCAGCTGTTAATCTTAAAGGTCCTATAAGACCTAATGCACCTAATGCAGCATTTCCTGCTCCTTGCCAGTAGTTACCTTCTTTAAAATTTTGTATTGCTTGATCTACAAATCCTTCATCTTTGAATGCTTGATATGCCATATCTGCTTCTAATGCAGTACCTAAGTTTAACCAGGGTGCTGATGCAACTGGGCTATAAGCTAATGCTTTACCCATTGCTCTCATTGCACCACCTGCTATTCCTGCACCTGCGCCCATAAAATATGTTTCAGGATAAACCATTTGTACAGCACCATCTATATTAACTACCTGGTTATATTGACCTTCTCGCCATGAAGGTGTACCTTCTGAGGTTATAGTAAAATCTGATTTAGGAGTACCTGGATAAACACGTTGATATGCACTTGCACTATACTTGGGTACATAATCCCTAATTTCTCCTGAAATTTTATCTACAAATATATAACGATCATTATACGTATTTTCATCATATGGATCAGCATTTGGGTCATAGTTAGGATTTTCTACCTGCTCCCAATCTTCACCTTGATCTGCAGTCATCCAGTTTACATAACTTTGATAAATTTCATTAAACTTATCTGGGTTTTCCATGAGTTGTTTTCTCTGTTCATCAGTTAAGTTAGATGAAGTTAATATAGCTTTAGCTGCTTCAGCTTGAGCACCTTCTCTATACTTAAACTCATCAGTCATTTTTCTAGTTGCAGCAATTTCATTTTGAGCTTTATCATATGCAGTAGTACCATACATAGGTTGACCAGAAGCATCAACCCCTATTAAACCTCTATATGCTGTATTATCTGCTATTTCAGGCATGTATGTTCTAAGAAAATCTGATTCATCTTGAGCTGCGTCTAATTTAGCTTCTGCTCCTGTTTTAAATGCAGCAACATTCATTAACTGATTTTTCTGATAATCAGTTAAGTCTTTTATATTAGTTACACCTAGTGCTGTTAAAGCATCTGCCTCAGCTTTATTTTTTTGATATGTAGCTTCTGCATAATTACCATATAAATTGCTTAATCCTGAAACAGTACCTTCTCCTTGCTTAGCAAGTTCTTTTATTGCTTGATCTTTAGTATAACCTTGATTAATTAATTCATCTATCTTACCTACATTTCTTTTTGCGTGCATTGATTGTGCACTATTGTATACAGGTTGAAAGTGTTGTTGTAATGTTTTTGAATCACCTAAATTAAATTTAGTACTTAACTCATTTGCTGTAATACCTTTCTTATATATTAAGTCTGCAATATCTTTATTAGCAATTACTTCATAATCACCTGATTCTAATTGATTAACATAATAACCCGCATTTGTTAAAGCTTTAGACATGTCATCATTCATCTCATCTTTAAGAACAATTTCTGTCTGTGGTCTAGATAATTTCTTATATGTTATGTTATCTGTATTTTTTAAACTTTCTCTTTTTTCTTCTCTAGCTTCTTTTGCACGATTAGCATAATACTCAGCCATTGCTGTAGTATCTAGTTCTGGTGTTTCCCTATTAGTAATTTCTATTGGTTTTACTTCAATAGGATCAATTGCAACAGTTCTTCCAGGATATTCATATGCTGGTAACTCTTCTTCTCCTGGTTGAGTAAACATACTAAACTCAGCGTCTGGATTGTATTCAAAGTTTCTAGCTGCTTTTCTTTGATCTCTTTTAACTTGTCTAACTGCTTTACCACCATCTTGCAAGGATGTTACTGAAATATCTTCTACTACATAACCACCTTTCTTATACTCTTCTATTTCATCATCAGTAAGTTCAAGTATAATACCTCCATCTTGTTTTTTGTAAACATCTTTATCATAGAACATATGAAGCTCCAGTGCATTATTACCTGGGTCCATATTACCTCCTGACTGAAAGTGTGTTATTTGATTCTGCACATAACTACCCCCAGATGACATAGACCTAGGATCAGTTACTGCAAATGAATTAGCTGGATTATGTTTAGGAGGATAATATATATCTGTTCCTCCATCCTTATAATTATCTAATTCTTCTACTACATAGCCTCCGTCTCTGTAGGCAGCTATTTCATCATCTGTTAGATACGCATACTCTTCTTCTGCTACAGGTACTTCTCTTACTGTAGTTGTATCAAATTGATGCATACCTGAGTTAGGTGGTAGATATACTCCATTAGCATATAACGGCATGCTTGTATGTGTCATATCAATAACTCCAGTAGGAGTATTAATATCTATGTATGGACGTTTATTAAATGGTGAGTCATCTCTATAACCCATCTTAGATACATAGTCAATATCTTTAGGTCTTGATAGTGATTTAGGTTGCTTAGCCTTCTTCTGATCTTTTGCTATTTGAGACTTATTAAACATTACCTTGGTGAATTAAGATTCTTAACATTTGCAATATTAAACAACATTTTTACATTACCAGATACAAGTCTTCTTAATAACACAACTTGTCTATAGTGTCTAAACTTCTTGTGCTGTGTTGGAAACTTAGAATAATCTAAATTAGCAGCATTAAGATTCTTTACATAACCATTAGGTTCAGTTAAGAATATTGTTTCTTGTACAGCTCTGTCTTTTGTTATATCCCAGAATTGATTAAACCTGTACTTGTTTTCTACTTTAGAGTAAAGTATACGTATGTTATTTAAAGTAATAATAGGATACTGAACAATAAGTGGTGCATTATTTTTTGGCACAAGGTCCAGCTTTAATAATCCAGAACATTGCTCAGAGTTATAGATTACAGCCTCATCAAAGTTAAAATCTAATACATGGTATCTGTCGTAACAGTTATCTGAGTATATATAACACTCAAGCTGATACTCAATGCTTCTTAGTGTAGTTACATTCTGTACTGTGCTTGATTGAAACTCTATCTCAAATGGATAGTCAACCCCATAGTAATTACAGTAATGATCACATGCAGTGTTATGTTTCCATATACTATTATCTTTTATAGATAAGAAAGTATCTTTACTACCAATTAAAAGATTAGGATGCCAGTCATGGTATGATATAAACTGTCCAAGTTTAGGATCATAACTTATAGTCCATGAGGCATCTAAGAAGAAATTAGGATCTCCTAATACTACCTGTCCTCCTGTTTCATTTATTATAAAGTTATTGTTACCACGGTAAGTTAATGTGTAACCTGTACCTGGTCTAAGTCTATAATCTTTTTTACAGAAATAGACAAGCATGTTCTCATTGTCATAAATAGTTTGACAACCAATACCTATTACTGGATTATCTATTAACTCAAAGTCTGGAAATTGTTCAGTAAGTACATAAGGTAAATACTGTAAGAACCACCACTTTAATTGTCCAGGTAAAGTAATCTCTTGTAGACCTGTACTAGATACTGCAAATATCTTACCTTGATTTTGTGACATATAGAATATACCTACTGGTGTAGCAGCTATACTTAATCTATTCTGACATGAGCCATACTCATACTGTCTATCTGAGTTATCTAAGTATTGTAGTGGTTGATTAAATAACCCGCCATCTCCAATAGTAATCTTAGTTCCAGATTCTAAAGTAAGCTGTTCAGATCCTAAGAATTGTATAGGAGACAAATCCTCAAATAACATAACTGCACCATTTAGGTTTATGTTTTTAATTGCAGTTACTTTACTATTGAAGTCTTTATAGTTAAGAGGTAAAAATACTCTCCAGTTATCTTTCTTATTCTCAAGTGTTTGAGGTAATGAGTATATCACTCTCTTAGGTCTATACACATAACACGTTTCTGCAATAAAAGGATTATAGTCTCTTCTATGTACATTGCCCCAAGGGATAAGGTTATTAAATAACTTGTTTATACTTAAACTAAAGTCATACTTAAAGAAGTTACCTGACTTAATTATATCTGTACTAAACAGAGCTTGTAAGTCTGTATACTCATAAGGATCATAGTGTCTCTCAAACGTAGGTTCTCCCCAGTCTCTTAAGTCTACATTAATGCTTGATTCTACAAAGAAGTCACGCACACCTGAATTAAATAAGTACATGTAACAGTTCTTTAGTGTAAAGAACCCAGTACCGTTGTTACCATCTCTATCAAAACAATGTAAATCAGAAGGAGTTACTATTGTAGAAAAGAAATTAGATAAATTACTAAATGCAGCAGTAACACTATTTATAAAATCACTCCAGTCAAAGTCTTCTGTATCCATCCAGAAAGATGAATATGGAAGCATTCTGTTTATTCTATAATTATACTCACTGCCATCTGGTTCATTATACATCCAGTTAGAGAAATAGAACATGGTGTTCTTTTCTGTATATCTTCCTACATAAGTATCACCATTAAACAATACTTCAGTACTAGAAATACTTTTATTTACACCGCAAGTAGAAACAGGAACTTGTATAATACTTTCTATTTTACCATACTGGTTTCTAAGAGGCTGCTTTATTCCTACATAGTGAGAAGAAGCTTGTCTTATAAATGGTGTTGTAGGTTTACTCCACTTATCTCCTGGTATATCAGCTTGACCTAATGTTACTCTTGAGTTATCAGATATAGCTGGATTTCTTAAAAGCTGGAAAGTTTCTAATGCAACAGATCTTCCTCTAAATAAATTATTAATTCTATAGCCTGCTCCAAAGTCTTGTATATATGGCTCAAGGTATCTAGAGTAATCAATTACAGTTCTTTTATTTATTTCAACTTGAGGAGCTGTAATAGGTGCTGCTTGAGGATTACCAAACTGCGTATACTTACAGTGTGAATTGTATTGTAAAGCAAATTGGTTATATCTACTATATGCTTTAATTAATCTCAGTGTTGCGTCAACTCCCTCAGTTAAGTAGTTATAGAACATCACAGTATTGTTAAATGTTCTAAGAATTGGAGGTAATGAACTATACGGTGTTTCTTCTTCTGCATACTCATAATGTCCTCCTGCAACTCCTGGTACAAGTGCAGCACCTAAGTTGGCTGTACTTAATGCATTGAATGCTAATGAAGCAGCATCAAAACCAGTAGCTGCTAAAACTAAAGATCCATTTTGTAAAGCTGTATTTATGAGTGCATTAACTGGAGCTTGACCAGTATTTATATATGTTCCAGATAAAACACCTGCGTCATATGGAAATGAAGGACTTGCGCCAAAAGCAGGAGTTGGAACTATGCTTCCTCCTAAGTTAATTGAGTAAGGAGTAGTTTGTGTTACTGTACGTTTCTTTACCATTGCTAGTGTAGCAATACCTGCACCTGTTAATATAGATACTATAAAGGCACTATCTGTTACAAACTTATCTCTAGGATGTTTATCTGGATATGCAAAAGCTCCTTCTGTATTTCCATATATATTACCATATATTTTTATTTCACTAGCAGCTAAATATGGATCTACAAACTGTGTATCAGGTGAGTGAAAAGTAAAATGCTGTTTAGAATAATCTGCATTAGGATTAAGATCGTTATAATTTGTACCTGACCAGCTTGTTGCTGTAGTAGATATAAATCTGTCAGGATTTAAATCATTATACGGATAGTTAGGATATAACCCTTGTCTATCAGTTACTAGGTTAACAGGTGCGTCATTTTTACCATTATCAGGAGTAGAGTTAATATTGTACTTAAACATGTTATTAATCATTCCCTTAGCAATGATTGTCTCATTACCAACTCTTGACCCTCTTAGTATCTCATACCCTACTATGTTTGTTATTGGGTTTCCTGCATTATCTACAGGAGGAACAACATTATCAAACTGCACACCCATTATCCTAATTGCGTTACCACCAGGCTTAAAATGATTAGTTACTTTCTGCGCTCCTGTGTCTCTACCATTATCTGGAAACTTATGATGTCTTACAGGTCTACCACACAAATCATAATCATTAATTAATGTGCCTGAATATGGGGGAGCTACTAACTCTGACCAAGGATGTGATGATGCATTCCATACATTAGGAGTATCATCATCATATAGTTCTGTTGACTCCCAATATCCCATCTCACCTTCTGCTACTACAGTTCCTCCATCTGGTAATTGCGTAGCAGGTATTGAAGTTATAGTAGCTGTATTATTAATCATCCAGTTTTGTATATCTGCTATAGGTATACCCGCTTGGATTTCTGGTTCTGCATTTAATATATCATTTGCATTAGGCGCAGCTGTGTCTGTAGTTCTAGCTGGTCTACCTGGAATATGAAATGATGCAGACTTATCGCCTGTATTATATATCCATCTAATAAAGAATGTGTATACTTCATCACGTAAATATCCTGTGTTTGACCCTCCTTGTCTGTAATAGTCTTCAGGATATTCTACACTAATCCATTTAGTTTTAATTCTATTAGCTAAAGGCTGGTAGTTAAAATCAAACTTATCTGTAGGCCCTACTCTAAGCATATAAGGACCAGCTTCATATATAGCATCAGACTTATCTGCAATAGAAGTTCTAAGCGGAATGTTAGCTAGTAATATCTGCGTCCACGCTTTATCTATATAGTCAAGAGTAATTCTTTTCTGTCTAGTACTATAGTTACCTATCTTAGTAGCTACAGTCTGCCCGTTAAAGAACTGAACTAAGACTAGCTCAAACTCATCATAGTTAACGCTGTCTATCTCTTCTATGATGATATCAAGAGAAGAAGCAGTATTCTTATGTATAAAAAGAGGTTGAACATTAGAAGGTAAGCAGTAGTCAGTTATGCGTTGCTCTTGTAGTGTATAAGCTATAACAGCATAATAAGACCCATTAGGTATAACACCAACGGCAGCACTCCTTTGTACTCTTACACAAGGTTGTTGTACAATAGATTCTAATCTAAGCTTCTCACAATCTAGCTGAGGAGTATTAGTACAGAATACACAACCACTAGCATCTATAGTACAATCTTGTATCCAAGGTATAGGAGACTCTGGGTTTGTGTAGTCATTGATAGCTACGTTATCTACATCTATAGTAATAGTCCTATCAGGGTTAGCACCATCTGACCAATAGACACCCCATCTACATTGGAAGTTCTCTTTAGATACTCCAGTGATTAAGTGAGCTGTAAGGAAGCCAAGACATGAATCATTTACAAGCGTATGGTATGTGCAAGACTCTTCAAAGAACAACCCTATTTCTGAGTTACTATCATCAGTACTGAATATCATGTGTGCATCAGACTTCAAATGTATAGTCCCAATAATAGTCAAAGGTGTTCCAGTCTGTTCATTTGTAATAGCAACACAAAATGTATTAGCAGGCTCATTACCCAATGAACCAATATCACCAGTCTTAGAGTTGTTTATAGCATTCCTAGCCTGAGTCCATGAACTGTCATCAGTCAAGTAATTAGATACGTCCTCTACAAGGTTTTTACTAAACCCCTGTGCTTTAGTGTCACCAGTACCAGCTTTTGCTTCTTCTTCAGCCATTGTAAAATATTATTAAACTCCGCGATGTGCTCCCCAAGGGCCAGCGTAACTCTTAAACATATCATAGTATTTGTAATACATAGCCTTCCTATTAGATTCAAATAGCTTTTTGAGCTCACCATAGTTAGGTGTGTTTACAAATGTTTTAGCAGCATTCCTTGCTTTTCTAAATCTATCTTCTATTAGTTGTACTTTAACTGCACTTACTGTCTCATCATTCATAATAAGATTCTCTAGTACTCTCTGCTTTAAAGAATATTCATAGTAATCATTTAATAATTCATGATCAGGAACAAGCAAGTTACCGTTATCATCTTCCAACATTCCTTGGTAATTGATATAGACGTGTCCATGAGGGAAGTTAGTATATAAGTAACCATCTTGAATCCACGCTGTGTAAGGACTATCCCAATAGAGATTAGGGCAATCACAGTCAACTGACATAGGGTTAGCCAGAATCCTAAGTTGTCTAAGAAATTTGTATCTTCTCGTTGCATATGAGAGTATTTGAACTAATGAATATTCATTTCCTTTACAGTCCAGTTGTACACATGGTGTAGGTATTGTACAGTTACATGGATCAGTAGATGCATTACATACATTACATCTAGGTGTAGCAGTTTGTATAGTACATGTATCTACAGTAGCAGGTTGCCACTTGTATTCAGGTGTTAACAATCTTTCTTCTACATGTGTTCCTTGTGGTAATAAAACTTTCTCTTCATAATCACCACAAAGCAATGCAAAGTTTAATACATAGAAGTTATCAGGTAGTTTAACTTTACCATGTTCCACTTCTAGCACAACTTCTTTAGTTTGATATATTCTTAAACCTAAGTCAAAGTTTACTTTCTTAGCAACCTTGATTAACTGTTGAGGTAATAACATACTCTCTAAGTCATACATTTCAAAGTCAACAGCAACGTCTGCTATTAAGCTATCAAATGTTCTATATCTAATTGTATAATTGTAGCTCATTATCTCAAGGCATTTTGTTTATCATCAGCAGCATCAACAGGGATAGAACCAAGAGTAACTAACTCCTTTAAAGCAAACTGTTCTATTTCCGCAAATAAAAATTCTGGTATTGGCATCTGTCTGTCTTGAGCTATTGTGCAGTCATCAGCACTTTCAGATGTATATGGTGTTATATCATCTTCAAATAAAGCTGTTACACTGATTGCCTCCCACTCTACATTAGGTAGATACAAGTAACCATTTAAATACCAATAGTACTTACTCTTGTTATATCTATATCCAGAAGCTCTAGTTAGCCTGGTATATATAGTTGGATAAGTTCTGTATACTATATTAGATCCATCTATTGAAGATACTGTACGTATAATAGGTCCAAAGGCTCCTTCTATTGCTTGAGGAATTGGCTCTCTACTTCTCATTATCTTACAATTAGATTGCACACCTTCACAGCATGCTTCTATCTTATCTACTTCAATTAACTCTACACAAGGTAATGTTTTAAATAAGCTTTGAAACTTAAATATCTTATTCTCATTATCTTGTCTACGAATTAATAACTTGGCGTATTTAATAACTACGCTGTAGATGTATCTATCAGTTATGAAAGCATCTTCGTTTACACCCTTAAGTGTATTTCTTAACCTTGATACAGCATCATTAATTGTTGTCATAATTACAGATCAAATTCATTATAATCTTCTGAGGCAATCTTATTTGCCTTCATTTTTTCACGTAATGCATCTAAGTGCATTTTAAATAGCATGGAAATCTTTTTGTTATTATTAACTACCATGTATTTATTATAGTCTTCAATATACATCTTAGATGCTGTCCTTTTAAATTCTCTTCCTGGAACAAGCATCCAAATTTGTTTATTCTGAACTCTATACTTTACCAATTGATTAGTAAAGAATATCTTCATAGTTTTATTATCAGAGTCCCAGTTTCTATGTTGTGTTACTACTCCATATTGGGCTGACTTTTTATAATCTACATTTATCCTTTTAGTCAATGCAGGACAGCTGCCTATAAACATGTAACCTAAACTTTCTGGTAACTCAACACCGTCTCTGTATTCTATAATACCATTGTATAAGTTCTCATTGTAAGTTTGAATTATCTTCTTGAACTCTTCAAAACTTATATCATGCTCAGGGTATTTTAACTTAAACCTTTTATAAAGATCCATAGATAAAACTTTAACACTCTTTTCTCTAAATCTAGGTCCTTTTAAATCTGGTTTCTTAAATGCTCTAACCATGCTATATTATTTAATATACGAAAAATTATCCTCATTAGCAAATATACTAAAAATAGAAAGCCCTAGATGTTACACTAGGGCCTCTTTTGTCAATCACAGTAAACCAACAAACTGCGACATTCTAATATTATAATGCTGGTGTAAATACTACTAAAGATGTATCACGAGCTATACATCCATTAGCATCTGTTACTGTTACTTTTGCCAAACCTATTCTAGCCGCATTATCAATACCATTAGAGTCTAAAAGTGCTCCAGCATAAAGTAAATTAATAGAAGGTTGAACAACTTGTGGAAATGCAGTAGCATCCAGTTGTATCATTGAGTTTGCAAAATTAGCAGATACACCATTAAAGTCAGCCATCTCCCATGTATATGTATATGGAGCTGTACCACCTGTAACAGTTGCCTGTATAGATCTTGGCACAAGTGCAGTCCCTCCTATCTTAACTGTTATAGGACAAACAGGGTCTGCAGATATTGTATAGGTTGTTACACCACCTACTATACTTGAAGTAATACTGATATTTGTACCTTCTTGTAATGCAACATTTGGTGTACCAATAGCGTCACAGAAATAATCTACTACCCCAGCTAAAGCATTAGCTACGTTTGTGTTTTGTCCTACCACAACATCAGTACCACACTCTAAATCATTACCTGTGTATATTACACATTGTGCATCTGTTATCTCACTGCATGGGTAAGGTTCAGGACATCCAATAGGATTACATGGAAGAGGAGTTACAATTGGGGTATCTGCACACCCACAAGGTTGGTTTTCACATTTACAGTTATTATTTGTACAAGCCATTTCTAAAAATATTAAGGGGCTACATAAGCCATTAAACCATCTAATTTAAAAGTAAATCCTCCTATCTGATTTTGATTACCAGCATCACAATTAAATACCCAAGTATCACCAGTTACATCTGAAAGTAATGGAAAGTTAGCATTAGAAGGACCATTGTGGATATCTGTACCTGTTCCTAAATAATCAGGAACAAATTCTCCTGCTCTTACATTACTTGTAATCAATCTTAATGGGGCACTACCTATTTGACCAGCAGGTCTTGTAGGAATTATTTCTTGGTTATTAAGAGTAGCAAGATTTAATATACCACCTGAAGTAATATAAACAAAGAATACAGATGATAAGATAGTTCCATTTGATACAGTTAAGTTTATTTCTCTAGTACCTATTACATTACCATGTATATATTGATCATCTAAAGATCCTGCCCATACAGCTGCTGGAATACAATTTGTATTTTGATTAAAGCTAATTAATCCTGCTGCATTAATTTGTACACCATTCCCATAAGTTCCATCTATACCTCCAAATGTATATGGTATAGGTGAAGCATTATACGCTGTAGATGCTGTTAGAGGAACTAAAGTCAATCCATCAACTGTAGAACTTAAAGGAATATAAACAACTCCTTTAAAGTGAATTACATTACCTATTCTTCTAGCTTTAGGTTTGCTGTTTAACATTGCCCCTGAGTAGTAATCAAATCCTTCAAGATCATGCCATCCTGAATCTACAACTTCTGCAGAAATACTATAAGTAGGTCCAGCAGTAATTGTCATGTCCACAGTCTGAGTATCAGTAACAGCTACTGTAACAGTTGGTGCATCTCTTAAATCACATACTGTTAACCATAGGTTAGTAATTGATTCAGCAAGGTTTGCAACAGGAGCTGAAAACCATCCTGGTAAACTACTCATTACTCCACCACCATCTTTACGAGGATCACCATCAGCAACACACTGAGACAAAATAGTATTTATCAATTCTGCAGGTGTACCAGTTTCAGCTACTAAACTACAGTATGCAGCTTCCAATGCAGAAAGCACTACGCTTATATTTGTAGGTGTAGCAGGCAGTACACACACAGGAACTATCTGTGGTTGTGCTGGTGCTGGTAATGGAAAGTATCCTTCTAATGTTGTAACTCTTGTATTTAAATTAGCAAGAGTGCTATTTATAATTGAGATCTGTAATATTAATGTACATATTTTATTTGCAGCTGCCCTTACATAATCTACTAACTGTGCAGGATTGCCAAGTTCCTCAACAAAACAATCTGCTACATCTACTAAACAATCAGGACATGAACCTGGTGTTGGTGTTGTACCCCCACCTCCATTTGCAAGAGTATCTTGTACACTACATATTTGAGTAATCAAGAATTGTATTAACTGTTGAAAGTTAGAAGGTGCACATGAATTGATATTAAAACATGACAAATCATAGTTTTTAATATCTAATGAATCTAATACGTTACATAACTCTATAGCAAGTTTGTAAACTATATCAGATATAGTATCACCTTTACATAAGTTAATACAAGGTAAGTCAGGACCCTGCCATACAATAGAGTTGGATGATATGACAACTGTGGTCTCTGTATTAAAATTTATAGGTTTCATATATAATAATATAACAAAATTTATTGACTATTCCTAAACTTGATTTGTTGGTACACAACTAGTCAACCCAGAATTACCTGTTGTACATCCACATGGATCTAAATACTGACAGATATAATCAGGATCTTCTATTGCTTTTAACTCAATAAGTTCTTTTTTAATTTCCCATCTGTAATCATCATCCCCACAGCACGGCTCTATACCATACTTATCTACCATCACTTGTCTATATACTCCTTCAGAGAAGTTGCACATATACTTTTCATACTTATCTATAGTACATCCAGGTGTATTATACCCAGGTCTTACAGTTCTTTTAGGAGGTAATATAACTGGACACTCATCATCTACACATTCTCCATATGTGTTAAATATAGCATTGTCAGTAGTAATCCACTTTCTTACACATAATTTAGGACTTGTTTCTTGAGCTCCAACTCTAATTGTTTGAGGCTCTAATGCACAGTCAAAGTATTCATATGTAATTGAAAAAGTAGAAGTATTAGTTACTGTACTACATAGACATAATAAGTTAGCTAAACAATCATCACATGTTGCAAATGCTCCATCTATACCAATTGCTTCAGCTCCAACACTTGTATCTGCTACACTTACTTCCCAACATATTCCAGGGCAATAAGGTAATGTAATAACTTGTCCTACAAAAGCTGACAAGTCAGTACCTGTAATTATATTTGGATTTTCAGATAAACAATCTTCAAGTAAATAATATACTTTCTGACATTCAACACAATTTACAAAACTATTTACAAGTGTAAGAGGTATTGGATCTAGTGCAGAAGTAACTTCAGTCACACTCCAGCAATCATCAGGATACTCACTTACCTGAACTACTTGTCCTATATTAGCAGAAAAATCTGTTTCAGTATATATGATAATACTTGGATTATCACAATTAGATAACTGATAATAAGTAATCTGTTGACACTCTTCACAAGTAGGAAATGTTTCAACTATAGTTACATTAACTGGTTGTGGACATGGTGTTGTAGATTCTTGAACAGAAAAACATTGTCCAGAGTAACCATTTATACTTACAATAGTAGCACCTACATATTGACTTAAATCATTATTAACACATATAGTGTTTGCAGGGTTTTTACAGTTTACTAATGTATAGTAATTAGGACATGTATAAGTAGGAGTAATAGGATTGTTATCTGAATCACATTCTCCTGTATTTTCTAATTGATAAATATTTGAAGGAAATATAAAATCTCTAGCACATACTTTTTCTCCATAGCTTCCGTCATTAGGAACTTGATAAGTATCAGTTATAGGTAAGTTTGTAGAAATATCATTTTCACAAGTTACATAGGTAATGTTTGTAAACCCTGCACCGCCAGGAGCTGATCCTGGATTAAATCTTACTCTACCACAATTACAGTCAAGGCAGTATGCCTCACAAGGTAATGCATTACAGTTTGCAGGTACTAAGTTATCTAGACTTATTGATGTAAATATAACTGATGCACCTGTGTACTCATCTATATCATAACATCCATAAGGAATACCTACATTGTCAATTCCTGAATAGTAATATACTCCTGGAGTTGTAAAGCCTTCTATATTAGCAATGTAAGTAAGATTAGGATTACAGCATGATGTAAGTAAATAAGCACATGCTTCAACAGGTAAAGTTACTGTAGTTAAACACTGTGGTCCACCATTACAATAATCTAACGTACCTGCAGTACAAGACCATACACCAGGATTGTCAGGATCTGCAATAAACTGTCCTACATAGTCTCTAGTAGAAAATGCAATGTATGGTTCAATATCAGAAGGTAAGTTACCACAATTGCCTGAACCTGTTGCTGGTGTTGTCAGTAATGTTTGAAAGTCTCCTAATGTAATATCATATAGTTCAGCACCAAAGTTTGCAATATCTGCAGTATTAAATCCAGATACTCTTAGTGTATGTGAACCAGCTGGTATATTAATAGGGAATACATGCCAGTGAATAAATGGTCCATTCCAACCATTGTTAGTAGCATCTAGAGTTATTATATCTGTGCCATCTAATGCTATCCTAACTTTATTGTCCCCTGCTAAACCAATTAAATATTGTTTAAGCCCAGTACCAGGCACTTCAAAACAATAATCTAAAAATATCCAGTTACCTTGTGGATACATTTGTAATGTAGGTATTGTACATCCATTAGAGTCATATGTAGCTCCTGGACCCCAAATACCCACTGTATTTAATCTACCACCTGTACACCCAGTTTCACAACCAGGAATAGTAGAACCACCCCATAATGAGTTTACTAATGAAGATATGGTAGGTATTACATTACCTGCAGTACCAGTTACAAAGTATGATGCACCATTACCTACAACAGGTGTTACAGAAGTAATGTCTGGATATAGTCTTAATCCAAATAATCCATAACCACCATTTCTTGCACCATCTTGTAGTTCTAGTGTGCCACCTGAATAAGTTGCAGGTACTAGTGTTTCTGCAATACAATCAGTACCATCAAACGTGTATCCTGGAGGACATCCTGTACACTCATCTAATTGCTCACATACTTCACAATCAGTAAATATACTATATGTTACTGCTGTCCAGTCTATATTAACTAATCCTGGAGGAATTGTACTAGATGATATTATACTTACTGAAAAACAATTACCAAGTTGTATCTTAGCTGATCCTGTATTTGTGTTAAATCTAATTATAGGTCCCACATAATTAAGTGGATTTACATTAGAATAAAACTGAACACCAGTGCTACCAGGACAAGGGAGATATAAATAGTAATCGTTCATTTTACTTTACTTATTAAATTTTGGCTTCCATACGTTTGCAGGCTGTGCAGAAGGTTGAGGTTGATTGAAATTAACTGTTTTTTTAATTTTCATTTCATAATTACCTATGCAGGTTGCGCACACACTTTTACCATCAGATGCAGTTCTCTTTTGGCAACCACACCCTAATTTTTTGTTACAGTTTAAACATGTTGCCATTTCTTGTTGGTTTTGAATGGATTAACAATTTTTACAGCTCATTTTTTCTAATAGCTTAAGCGCATAGTTATATATACGCATACCTTTAGCAGGCTCATGACATACTTCTACTTTAGCTTTTGCTGCATCAAAGTATGTGCGTATTTTTCTAAGTTGATTAAGCTTTTGTTGTACTTGTGCTGGTGGTTCGCAATCTGCTACATCCAAGTCACAAAGTACTTTTTGATATCTTATCATTGCTTGAGTAATTCTCAAATGATTATACTCAACATATACATACTCATTAGGAGATACACTATATCTAATTACATAGATTCCATCAGGTAAGTTTGCATATTGTGACAAATCGCATCCAATAGTCTGCAATCCTAAATCACATGCAGTAATTGTTTCATTAAAGTTTTGTACTACAGCTACTTCTGAGGAGTATACAAACCCAGGAACTGTAATAGCTAGTGTAGGACACACTACAGGCATTCCAGTAGCATAAACACTTGTATCAAATAGTTTTATGATACATGCATTCATTACATCAGGAACTTCTAAACTTAATACGTGATTTGCCATATTGTAAAGTTAAAAGAAAAGGAGAGGAGAGACTAACTCCCACTCTCCCTTTTCTGTGTGTTTTAAATTATATTACCCTATTAAAGTGGATTAGTATAAGGCTCAAACAAATAAGGTGTTGTTGGAGTTCTTGGGAAGTCAACAAGTGGCTCACAAGAATCATCACAAGAAAACTCTTCAAATGCACACTCAGTACCACAGTTTGATAACCACTCAGTTACATTTTCTTCAAAAGTAGCCAATGTACCATTAGTTACAAACTCTAACAAATATCTGTCATTATCAAATGTACCAGTAGGGTTGTTGAATCTTGGAACACTGTGTAACAAGTAATATCTTGTATACAAAGCATTACGGTCAATAACATTTAACATTTGATTACCTTGAGTAATCTCCCTGATACGTATATCTGTAGAGAAGAAGTTTTGTCTGTACTGCTCAGAAAGAATCAAGTCACGTAAAATAGTTTCACCAAAGCCCATTGCTTGACGTGGGAAACACTGATTTACTACACATAATCCAGCAAACTCACATGGATCACCATTTACATCTACTTCAGAAGCATATAATCTTACTGGCTCTCTTTCATAGAAATCAGAAATTTGGAATGAACAATTACCAAATTTAGTATCT
>Ga0181352_1000397_pt1 | contig 18626 bp, 38 predicted proteins | sample Fa13VDMLBSN_FD_130103 | JGI IMG/M metagenome (GOLD analysis project Ga0181352, IMG submission 130103) | Freshwater viral communities from Lake Michigan, USA - Fa13.VD.MLB.S.N | ecosystem: Environmental > Aquatic > Freshwater > Lake | place: USA: Michigan | collected 2013-09-23 | reverse complement strand
CTTCTCACGGAATACCTCGACGTCTATGAGGGGCACCATGTTGAGAACTTCTACCGGTAATGGGGTTAAGCCTTTCCAGTTGTGCGACCCCACAGCTCGAAGTACCCGTGCCGCATCGGCGGGGACCGTTGAGTCAATTTTCAACCCACTCAACAGACACGAAACTTTGAACTGTTCCGCTACGATCTTCCATTCTTCTTTCGGTACTGCCTTGGCCAGAGGCCAATAAGCATGCACCCCGTTGCCCGAATTGACCACTATCGGACGGGGGATTCCCGTTTCTTTGACGAACTTCTTTAGGGCTAGTAGGGCTGCGTTGTGGTCAAGGTACCGCTTTGGCGTGTCTGCTCCGCAATCCAGATCAAGGAAGAAAGACTTCAAGTAGCCCGCATTTGCTGCCGTGCGATTACGATCAGAAAGGTAGCTGGACATGGCGACGAAGGAGTTAATCCGCTGCCCATCCAGATGATCAATCGCTACTTCTACATCCAATAACGTCCTATGGAATGTTTGGCTATGAAGTTCTTTTTTACCTATGATCCCGACTACGCAGTAGATGCCTTCAGGGGGTAATACCGCCCCCAAAAACTCTTGTCTGGTAGGCATGGCTACTCATTTTCTGGTATGGGTTTTTGTTTAAGTCTGTCCACGAGGGACTGGATTCTATCGGTTAAGTGTTTACTAGGCTGATGCCTACCCGTAATCCAGTTGTACGCGGTCATGCGGCTAACTTTGAACACTTCCGCAACTTCCTCTACCGAGTAACCATGCAACAGACACAGCCGCCCTAATTCTATGCCTAGCCCTTTTGCTTCCGGGTTATTTATTTTGTTCTGTACTGCCGTAGAATATCCACGTTTTGCCATGGTTGTTTCCCCTTAGGGGGGTGGGATACCCCACCCCCTATTTTTGATTACTCTTCGTCGTCCCACTGCTCCAAGACCGAGGCCAGATTCTTCTTGGCGGTTGGCTCTTCCTTCTTGGACTCTCGCTTCTTGGGTTGCGAAGCTTCCTCCTCTCCAGCCTCCTCCGGCTCTGCCTTGGCCTTCGCCTTGTTCGGCAGCTTGGGGGTTTCTGCTGGAACAACCTCAGACGGCGGCTTGAACGATACTGCGACCAGCGCCTTCACTTCGGGGGTTTCACTGCGCTGACTCAGCGAATCGTACTCGTCCTCGGTCAAGGGCCGCACTGCCTTGAAGAACAGCTTGGGGGTAGCGCTATCCGTATCGAACCGCATCTCGGTCACCACGGCTGTGATGTTGACGTTGAACCCGGCCAAGAACTGCGCGTAGGCATTGAGGGGCATCTTCCCACCCTCGGCATCCCCGAAGATCGACTGTGCAGGTAGCGAGAGCTGGAATACGTCGCCGCCCAAATCGTTCTCCAGCACCACGGCGATCATGCGCCCAAACTTGCAAGCCTTGGTCTTGCCGGTGCCCGAACCTGCAATGTTCTTCTCGCAATTGTGGCAAGCATCGCTCTGCGGGTTTTCGACACTGGCGTCAGGGCGCTCTCCATCCGGTGACCAGCAGTCTGGGCTACCCGTTTTGGCGGTAGCGTCAAACGTCTTGGCGTAGAACGTACGATGCACCTTCGATGCCACGTTGACGATTACCACCTTCATCGACCGCTCATCGCTGGTAGCGATCTCCTTGCCGTTGACAACCATACGGAACACATTGCCCCGGATAGAAATACGCTTGGTAGTTTTTCCACCACCGAGCAGCGACTTGGTGATGTCGTTGAGGGGTTGTGTCTTCAGGTAAGATGGGACGCCATTCTTGAACAACTGAACATCAGTACTCATTTGTTTCTCCTGTTATTTGGTATACACCGTTATGTCGTATCTACGATCTGCGTTCAATCCGGGGGGTAACTTGTCGGGGTGTTCCTCCAAAAATGTTTTCATATTGGTCTGGTGAATGCGCCGCTGTAGCAAATCAAGCGCGTTATTTTCCTTCATGAAATTGTGCATCGACTCCCAGTCCGTAGTGCTGTAGTCGGTTTTGATTGTCCTGACTACCCGCCCAAACGGCGTTCTCAAGCTACTGGCTCCAACAGCATTACAGGCTTCCAGTATCTTGCCCTTCACAACGTCCATCTGCTCTTCGACTTCAAAGGCCTGCTTTTCCAAACCTTTCTTCGTGTTACGCATCTTGATGTAAATCTTGATCAGCCTGTCGATGGGTATTTCTTCGTCACTCATTTGTTTCTCCTATCTCCCGTAGTTCTTCCTTATATAGATCAACGAGGCGTTGATGGGTGTCTACCTTGCTCTGGAGCATTCGATACATCTTGCTCTCTACCCGGCTGCCCTGTAGATGCACAATGGTCACCTTGTTGACTTGCCCAGCCCGGTGTACCCGAGCGTTAGCTTGCAGGTAAGTCTCAACGCTCATGACCGGGGACCAGTACACAACCACATTCGCTGCATGCAGGGTTACCCCATGTGACGCAGCTTGCGGTTGTATGACGAGGACTCGCGGTTCGGGCGTTGTCTGGAACGTATTGAAAATCTCCGTTCTCTTGTTGGGGCTAACCTCCCCATTGATGATCGCGTTTGTGTACCCGTGCTTCTTCAACCATTCGGAAATCATGACAAGGCTATGCGTATAGGGTACGAACACCAGCACCTTGTGGCTGGCCTCATCGATGACTTCTTTCAGCGCTTGCAGTCGATTACTGCAATCAAACTCCACGACTTCCTTCGTGTCGGTGTAGACCGCTCCACCAGAAATCTGTAGCAGTTTGTTCAAGTTCGCTGCCGCAGTAGGGGCCGTGATTTCCTCACCCGCCGCTATCATCAACTGCTGCTTCAACATGGTGTTGTAGTACTTGGCTTGCTGCGTGGTGAGCGGCACCTCTCGGGTCACGTACATCATGTCCGGAAGGTCTAGGCATTCTTCCTTGGTGAACCGAATGGCGGGTTGCAACGCCTTGTAAACGGTCTCGGTCGCGTTGGGTTTTGGCACCCATTTGAACCTCGTGATGTTGGTCATGACCTGATCGCGGAACGCTCCATAGAATTTTGGAACTCCACTGGGGTTGACGATCTTGGCCAGTCCGAACGCATCACTGGGCTCTTGCGAAGCTGGAGTGCCGGTCAACATCCACACCCACGTGTTAGGGCTGATGGTCTTGGCCAGTGCTTTCCACCGTTTGGTGTGGACATTCTTGTAGGCGTTGCAGTTGTGGACTAGCCAGTGACCCCCAACAAAGTAGTTAGGTGTTCCTTCAACTTCGAGGTTGAAGACATCGACGCCACCCGGGCATTCGATATACGAAACACTTTCCACCCAAGCGCCTCTAGTTTCGCTTCCTTCTTGCGATCCTGTGCCTGTCGTGAGATTGCCGTGTGGCTGTTCCCATCCACCTCCAACCCTATTTTGAGGTGTGGCCATGCGAAATCCAGCTTGTAATTCGTAGGATAGTTGCGCTGCTTCCCACCCAATGCTACCGGGTAGTTCCATACCCACCCCGCAGGTAAGCTTCCTGAAATCAACTGTTCCGTTGCCGTCATCCCCGTACCGTTCCCCTTGCGTATTCGTGGCTTGTGCCCTATAGCTTTGAGCGATGCGGAAAGTTTCGCCCGGTGTTCGGGGGTTTTCGGGCCGGAGGGTTTGCCCCGCTGTTCGGGGGGTAGGTTGCAGAAATGACTCCTGCCGGGGTTTATTAGGTGCCACCTCTTCCGTGCGCAGGATTTTGAGCAGGTCATCCCGCTGGGTTTCCCTTGCTTCAAATGCCACAGCATCACGCGAAGCACCCGACGATATTCCGTGGCGCAGATGGGACAATGCAGCACCAGATATGAGCCGTCTTCCCGCAAGATTTTTGGCGCACACCCAACCAAGGTCAGTAAAGAATGGATGGTCTGGAGTGCAGCGTATGACTGTTTTGTCGCCAAGTTTCACCTCCACGAGGGTTTTGGTAGTATTGCGTACAAGACGTTTTATACGCATTACCCCGTTGGAAGTCAATACTTTATCCCCCGGCGCAAACTGTTCAATAGGTCTGTCCCCGTTAGGGGTGCTCACCGGCGTCCCGGCTACAAAACATTCATCCACCACGATCAGATCAAAGTCGCCGCTGTCGATGATCGCATCCGACACAATCTCCAACCCGTCGTAGTTGATGATGACAAACTCCGCGCCACCCCGAATGATCTTTTTCCTACGCTCGGGGTTGGAGCTGTGTGCGATCTCGAACGTGCGGTGCATGGCAAACCGGAACAAGTCCCCCTGCCATGCGGAGCCCATGATCGACACCGGACAGATAACGAGCACTCGGGTTATTTTCTTGTGCTTCAGAAGGTAATCAGCCGCCCAGATAACGCTTGCGGTTTTCCCCGTGCCTTGGGAGTTGAAGCAAAAACCCCGACGATGCAACGTGAGGAACTCAGCAGTGGTCTTCTGATGGGCAAACGGTTTGTGCATCCCCGGCCAATCGTAGGAGCGCAGGATCGGGGAGGGTACGTTTTTGATCTTGAGGTTCTTGAGTACCTGCGCCTCTTCCAGCCCCCACCGAACGACTACATCGTGCTCACCAACCTGCTTGCTGCAGGGGATTACGCTCGTAATCAGGTGAGGATAGCGCACCCTCAGATGGAGTGCTTTGTTGTCGATAATCTGCATCGCGTTGTTTCACCCGTAAATGAATCTTGGGGCGAAGTGATGTTTTCACTTTGCCCTGCTTTATTACAACTTTGTACTGCGGCTACCTCCACCTCTTTGGGTGGTTCGAGTCCCTATATTCTACCCAACAAAAACGGCTGTCAACTATTTTTTCGGGGTGTTTCTCTTCACCGTGTGATCCGAGTTGCGACTGAACGAACGGTTGGCGCTCGGGCTTTTCAGCCGCAGATTGCCCGACGCGTTGGTACCCCCCTTGGATAAGGGCACCACGTGGTCAATGTCCTTGCCCGCCCGGTTGATACCCTTGGCGTCCATCGAGCGTCGGGCTGCTGCGCGTTTGGCCCGTTTCGGTTTCTCGTTACGTGCTTGCTCCAACGCCCACTCGTGCTTGTAGGGTCTTGGTTTGTTGATGTAAGGCATCGCAGTCTCCTGTCAGTCCCAGTTGCCTCGCCCGTTGTGGGCGCATGAAGTCACCGGGCACCAGCCCCGGCACGTGAAGTTTTGCTTGGGGTTCCACACATCGTTTTCCATTGCGGCTTCCAACTGCTCGGACTGCTCCACCCATTTACGCCAACGCTCTTCCTGCTCGTCTACGTGGTACTTCTCCTTGATGAACGAGGGATGCACCACAAATAGCAGTCCCGCTTTGACGACTTGTACCTCAGGGAAATGCTTGAAGGTCGCAAGTGACAGTAGCTCCAACTGCTTGGTGTCCGGGTACGTGTTTTTCCCCGTCTTGTAGTCCACGATCCGAGCCATGTTACCGTCGACCACCAGCAGGTCCGCGATCCCCCTCCACCAGACTTCCTTTGCCATGAACTTGCAGGGCTCCAAGTCACGGGTCAATCCCATTCGGTGCTCACAGTACACATCGCCTGCCATCGTCTTTAGCTTATCGAGCGCGTCCTGCATATAACTAAACTGCGGGGGTAGCGGGATGCCATCCCTAACGTAATCTTCTGCGGCTTTGTGAACTTGCAGGCCATACCGCATCTGTTCCGATGGGGGTTCCACAATGTCCTTGGCCACCCGCAAGTGGTAGTACTTCTTCGGGCATTGCTGGAACAGCGATATGCTGCTGTACGACCATTTAACACTCACCGTAATTGACTCCCACACCTGATTCGCAGTTAAGCGGCAACCCAGTCGCCCACGCAGGTACCCAACGCATGCACTCTTCTACGTAGGCTCGGGCCTCGTCTGCTTCTTCTTTTCTAGCGATACAAGCTATCGCATCATGCACGGTTAGAACCACCCGGTACCGCTTGGCTATTTTCAGCATCTGCTCACCAATGACCGCACGGGCTAAGTGCTGGATGATGTTCTCCGTGAACTTGCCGCCCCATATACCGGTAATTCCTGTCCTAGAAGTATATATGAACTCCTCCTTCCCGTTAGGTTTGCGGGATCGGCGCAGTTGGTGGTACTTCAGGGGTAACCCAATCGGGGTGTGGATCATGCCCCATGCCAGTTTGACCACTCCTTCCCGGCCATAGGGTGCCGTCTGGTTGTCCACAATAGCCTTCAGCACCGTATCGCCCTGCTCCCAGAGTTTGGGGATCATGGGGTAGGTAAACCGGTAGGTGTCGATAATGTGCCGCGCCCCATCCAATGTCATGTCGATCCCAGCGGCCTTCATGAACTCATGAAACTTCTTGCCTCCGAGTCCATATCCGCTACCCAAAATTACGGTCTTGCCGATGAAGCGTTGGGCAGGGGTTATATCCTCTACGGGTACCCCGTAGATAGCCGAGGCCATGATCTTATAGACATCCTCCTTGTTCCTGAACGCCTCAACCAGATCATCCTGCCCTGCCATCCACGCCAGCATCCGCGCTTCGATCTGCGAGGAGTCCGAGTCAATCATCACATACCCCGCAGGTGCCCGGATTGCCCTCTTTAGCGTACCGGCGTTAGGCCCACGACTCGGCAGGTTTTGTAGGTTCACCTTATCCATGCCGCCCCACCGGGATGTATGGGCCGCGTAATACTTCAGGGGAATGGGCAGGTTACCTCTCCCCGCTATGCCCAAGAACCGCTCAGTTCGGGTTTCTTCAATGGTGCTCTTGACGCCGAGACGCACCGACACCAATGTTTGCACGGCGAGATTCTCATGCTCCAGCAACGCTTTCATCCCCTCGTCGGTCTTGGCAAACGCGTAGGTTTCCTTGCCGGTAGTAGGACTTATCTTCATGGGGGGTGAGACGCCATGCTCACGCAGCAACTCCGCAAACTTCGCGTTGCTCATGATGTTCTTCTTGTTCTCCTCCGGGTTGTCCCCGATGACTTTTGCCAGTAACTCCTCTTTTGCCGCCCGTACACTCCCCAGATGCTTCTCCAGAAGGAAGGCGTTCAAATCCAGCACTGGCTCCGTGAACATCCGAATCGTCAGATCAATCAGTTTCAGTTCGTTCTTGGGGTACCCCTCGACTAGAACACGGAATAGTTTGTAGGTGAGCTCAGTATCGTTTACGCAGTACCTGCCGTATGCCTTGAGTTCTTCGGGGGTAAAATCCAGCCGGTGTTTCCCCAGCGCGTTGATAACTTCCGTGCCTTTCTCGCCAAGCCCATAGTGTTCTACCAGTTTGGCCAGACTACCCCCGACTTCAACCCCATGCGTCGCACGGGCCATGGATAACGTATCCGCTATACCCCTTGGGCGTATATCAAACTTCCAGTTTAGGATAGCGGCGTCGAACAGCGCGTTATGCGCCACCAACACGGCGTTAGACCATTGGAATTGTTGTAACCAGTTTTTTACCTCCCCGTGGGTTCCGCTGAACCATTCGGTGGGTGCATCATCGACTTTGGCAGAAACCCCAATTGTCTCGTACTCATCCCCACGTATATATTCCTCGGTAGTCAGCTTGGATAACGAATAGGTCTGGCTGTAGTACGTCTCAAAGTCCAGCGTTACGATGTTCACCGGCCTGCTCCAGTTTCTTGTTGAGTTCGTCCATGCAGAAGATTTTAAGCCGGGTGGCGATAAGCACGATACCGTCCATGCAGTCGCATACTTTTGCCCAGTCCTTCTTCAACGTGGCAAGTTGTGCTTCTCGGCGTAGCTCTTGTATGCGGATCAAGCCTTCTGAGTAGTCGAGCATTGCTCCTCCCATACGGTCCTAGGGTACACATGCTCCATGTTCTCCTGCGCTCCGCATTGGTTGCAGGCATGAACGAAGGGTTTTTCGGCGTACTTGATATTCAATACGTGCTTCAATTCACCGCCACAGTCGCACATCAACCGATGCACGTTCCATGTGATGGGGGTTTCCTTGATGTTCATTTTGCCCTCTTCGAGAGTAGGAAGTTCTTGCTACGCAGCTCTGCACAAGCCACGCAGCGCCATTGTTTTTGTCGCCCATTAGCCGACAAGTATTGCTTTACACCGGGTACCTTGTGACAAGACATGCAGGTGGGGTTGGGGGGTGTTTTTCTCGGCATCAGAATGGGGCCTTGGGCAAGGAATTGAGCAGATCGCGCAGGGCTTTTTTCTTGTCGCCACGCTTCGGTTTCTTGGGCGGGTTGAACGGCCACGCTTGCTGTGGGTTCAGTATGGTTTTGCTCAGTTTCATAAAAATTCCTTCAAAGTTTTAGAAATTTTTGGGTGCCGCAAGTCTCGAAGCGCTCTAGCCTCAATTTGCCGAGCTCTTTCTCTGGTTACACCAATACGCTGCGCGGTTTGTTCAAGGGTCATATCTTCAGTGAAGCGCAGGGCCAATACTTTTTGTTGTTGCGGTTTTAATTTTTCCATTGCTTTGGCAACGATTTCTGCGCGTTCCTGATTTGCGTAATTTTCTTCGGGGCTTGGCAACTGCAAGGATTCGTTTTGATGTTGCTGTAGCAAAGCCTGCACTTCCTCATGCCCTACATTTCTTTCAGCAGAGTTGCGCGGTAATCGCAAGGCCAGTTGTTCTGGGGTCCACAAATCAGATGGCGTTGCCCCCAATATTTCCATAAGCTTTTTAGCATCCGTAGAGAATTCACCATGTACGGTAACCGGCCTTACACGCATACACAGCAATGCGTTTAGTTTCCCTTCATGCATTTCATTATCTCGACAAAACTGAGCCACTGACTTACACCCAGTGGCTTCAATAGCAGACAGCAGCAAGTTGTTTCGGATACTGACTTTTACGCGGTACTCTTGCGCTGTTGGCTCTTCCGTTAGTCGCATGATTTGCTCCTCACCACCCTCGCTTTCCAGATTTGCCCGTCCTGTAGGGGCACCCAGATCGTCGTGCCATAGCCCTCGTTGGGGTAGCGGTTGCGGTAGTCCTGAATCATCTTCAACAACTCTTCCTTGGTGTCTGCGGTCAGTTCAAAGTCAATCATTTTTCCTCTCCTCAATCATTGCGTCGGCTACAGCCCACGCAGATTCTTCGATCCACGACTGCCCCGCCTCTAGTATCTGTTCGTGCAGCTTTGGGTTCGCTAACATACCTTGCATTGCTTTTGCCGCGAAATAATCGCGCAGGGTCATACCGGCCCATCCGTCAACGTACTGCTCGTGAGACGAAGGAAACGCTGGCCCTCCGTGGTCTTTCATTTTTTCTCCTCTGTCATCCAGTAGATGAGTCCACCGATAAGGAACACAATAAAAACTATTGCCGTGATGCTGAGTAGTTCAATCATTCTTTAACTCCTATGCCGTGTGCCCGTTCGATGGCGCGAGCAAAGCCCAGAGCGTCAAACTTTTCTGAAATGATGTTCGTGTCTTTTGTTTTGTCATAGTGCGCGTTGACCAAAGTTTTATGCTGAAGTGCATAGAAATGTATGCGTTCAGGGGTTAGTGGTTCTTGTGTTTCTTTGTTTTTCACAGGCTCCTCGCAATCGCTGCATACACTTCAGCAGCCCTAATCGTTTCTCTGGCCATCTTTCTGATGGGTTCCCGATCCGAAAAACGCTGCGCTCCTGAACGCTCGGCCCAGTTGGTTACGACGTTGAAGTTCCTGTCGAAGTCCTGCACAGCGCGTTTCTTTTGCTCTTCGATCATTTCGTGCTTAGCTCGTCTACTCTTTTCCAGTTGTAGGTTCGTTTCGGTGTTCCAGCAGTCTGATCTCCCGCACAGTACTTCTGTGCGCTTACCGCATTGCCGACAAGTTGATCCCATTGCCACTCCATAAAAGGTCTACCCACAAATCCTAGTAGAAAGAACATCGAACAACTCAACAGTGCAGCCATGATGTTGCGACGTAGCTGCTTCGGATCGTACTCAACAATGATGTGCTTGTTCATTTCTTGAACCCCACTTTAGGGATATTTTTTAATATCCATTCGTGATAGCACTTCATGCAGTGCTGGCTAGTGATTTCATTTTCGACCCACAGTGCAACCGTTCCCATACCAACAACTTCGCCATGTACTGGGCAGATGTATGTGGGGGGCTTTGTTGAAAGCGTGAGAGCATTTGAAACAGTAAATTTATCTGTCATTTCTGCCCCCTGATGGCGTCGGCGCAGTCCTCCGCAGCGGAATCCGATTCCGGCACGATTCCCCATACTCGTAATTCGCAAATCCTCGCATCCTTCTCCTTCTGTTTAGCAGAGATGATGGCGGCGAAGCGCATGAGTTCATTTGGATAGCCTTCCAACCCCGCCTCCCGCGCAGCGTCGATCACTTCGGATTCGGTCATTTTGCGTCCTTCATTAACTGAGAGAGCATGTAGCAGAACGGTTCACCAAGCGCTTCAATAGGATTGATCCCAACACGCTCAAAAACATGCAACACCACGTGGCTTAGTTCATGAGCCAGTGTGTGCGGCTCCTCTGCGTAAATAAGATAAGTCCACATTCCATCTTTACCTTCGCCCCCTCTAAATCGCCCCTCTGTTCCGTTGTTCAGCAGGTCATTTGTCTTGAATAACTTTTTGTGACCTGCCTCGTAGTCCTTTTTTGACGCCGCCAAAAACAGCCGACCATTGTATGGACGTAATGATAGTTCCCTCACTTCCCCCTCCTAACAGTTTCGGCGGCGCTGGCCCATGCTTGGCGTGGCGTATTTCCATTCCCGATTAACTCTATCTGATTCACTTTGTAAATGTGCCATCGGTGATTGGGTACGTTGTACCGATACTTAAACGCGAACGATTTAGGCCACTTCTCCAGCACGATCTGCTTGGGGGTCATTGGCGTCAAAAATAGCGCTTGTGTTCGTCGTATTGTTCAATCAGACGTCGGCGGCATGGGACGTCTGCCTTCCAATCGGGGTTGGCTGTGTCGTGGACGTAGGTTCGCCATGCGATTCCTAGATCAAAGACGTCTCGACCCCAGTCGATAATCGACTTCTTCAACAGACCCAACAACACTTTCTCGCGCTTTGCGAACCCGCAGAATCCGACGATGGCGAGGGTCCATCCACCAAGGGCAAGAACGAGTAAAAACCATGCGATAGGGCTCACTTCCCCCTCCTAACAGTTTCGGCCTTCTCGGCGCGTTCTCTCTCGCGCTCGGCAATAGCTTCGTATGCGCGTGACTGTGATTCCGCTTCCAGTGCGATACATTTCGCCTCGTCGCGCTCTTGTTCCAACACCCTCCGCGCCTCGACCTCGGCGGCGAGTTTGGCGTCAGCATCTTCAAGCTGCCCCATTGTGTGACTGTGATTGTGTAGTGAAGTTTCCAATTGCCCCTCCAACTCCTGCACCCTGCTGCGCAGCGCGGCGGCTTCGCGTTCGAGGGTCGCGTGTGATGCCATTGCGTCTAACGTAGGCGGGGCAATCCATGAGTGGATTTTCCCGTTCTTGTTCTTGTAATAGACGACCTTATAGAGAGCATCCGTCCTCGGCGTCGCCTCCTGCGGATCGGGGGCAGCGCCAGCAGGAATCGAAGTTGCGACTCTTACTGAGCCATCATCCTGCGGCGCTGCATTCGGCTGCTCTGGCTGAAACAACAATCCTCTTTCGTCGTCCGTCATAGGTGTTGGCACTACCCCGTCTATGTACGGGTCAAGCACGTCATCCTTTGGCTGCTCTGGCGGGGTGGTCATTCGCATGGCGCATCCTTCGTTGTGATCGTGACGGGGACGCAGGTGTAGCCTTCTGCCTTCCAGTCGCGGAATTTCTTGTTTGGCGATTCGCTTTGAATGCGGAACTGTGACCATGTGTATTCTTCATCGTCATCAAGTTCCACATGCACCAGCCGCCCATCCGGCCCCTTGATCGCCCATGCCTGTGTCGTAGAGTTCCCGCTGCCCTCTGTGGATCGGCGGTTCCAATCATCGGCTCCGTGTATCCATATCTGACATTGCTCGCATCCTGCATATGCGCCAACCTGATACGAAGAATCGAGAGTCGCTTCTCCCCCACAAAACAGGCACGGCTTCAATGCCTGTGTCATCGCGCCTCCTTTGCCCTGTATTCCCATTGGTAGTAGATATTCCCCGAATATTTTCCAATCCAAAAAAGAGGGGATCGGCGTTCGATTACCTCAAACCAACGGCAATCATGCGGCCCTACGCGGACGGGAACCCAGCAGAAATAGTCATGCCAATCTACATATTGCTCCGCGATCTTTTGCAGTCGGGGTACACGTTCCTCGGGAGTTTCACAGCAATCAAATCTCATCGCGCCTCCTTGCGTTCATCACGGTATCCGCGCTGCCCTCTACTATCGTGACGGGGACGCAGGTGTAGCCCTCTGCTTTCAATTGTTCCATTTGCCTATCTACCCACGCGAGAGAGCATCCAACAAAGGCAGTCCACGAATCACGTTCCGTTTTGCAGTCGGTGTTGATATGCAAATCCCCATCCGGCCCCTTGATCGCCCATGCCTGTGTCATCGCGCCTCCCCGCGCAGGATTACGACATCTCCTGCTTCAAGACGAACAATAGCTGTCCCCATCAGCACCCACTCATCCCTATTCGCCGCCTTCGCTTGGTCGCAGAGTTGGTCGATCTGTCCGTGAATCTCGCCAAAGGCTTCCTCGGATTCCTTGAGGTATTTCCTCCACTGCTCTATCTGTTCATCCGTCAGCATGTCCGGCTCCTTGAGAGGTAGTCTTTGATGCACCGGACTAAAAGAAGTTCGGTTGACCCTGTGCGCTCCATACCATCGTCATCACGCTGCACATACGGTAGGCACGCTTTCAGCAGCGCCCGTGACTTGTCGGCGGGAGGAGCGGTGAATAGATCATCTTGGCTAGACACTTTCGCGTCTGCAAAAATAATCCCGCGAAGACCGTCCTCAGATTCCGCTACATAGCCCACCGGCTCCGCGCTGCCCTCTGTGATCGTGACGCGGACGCAGGTAAATTTCAATTGCTTTAGCTTTTCAACGCTGCCGGGAATTGACGGGTTGGCCTCAATGAAATCCAGCCACGCGCTTGATTCGTCTGCATCCAGTACAACGTGCTGGATGTCCCAATCCGGCCCCTTGATCGCCCATGCCTGTGTCATCGCGCCTCCCCGCGCAGGATTACGACATCTCCTGCTTCAAGATTTTGTTCGTCGGTCATTTGTTCCCCCATGACGGGCGCTTGCCGCCCTCAACGATCCACAGATTCTTGCTTCTCAGATACCGCACGGCCAGTACCCACTTGGCGGCGTTGCGGCGGCAGGGGTAGAGCTGTTTTGCTCGTGCTGTAAGGCTCATTTTCCCTCCATGATCTCGATGAGTTTGTCCAGATAGTGTCGCGCCTTCTTCAAATCCTCGACACCGTTCTTCTCACGGTACCGTGCAACGTACTTGACTACATTGCCGCTGAAGAATCCCAACCCCCACGCATGAATTGCGTCCCACGGCTGGATGTCCTTGTTCTTGTAATGCTCACCGCCAACCTGCACCTTGTTGGCAACTTCTTGCATGGCTTCTTCTTCCTGTACGGTAACTTCAGGCAACGCTTGGCTTTCTTTCTTCATCTGCGAACGCACCGCATAGATGTACGCCGGTTTTATTTTCAGTGCCTTGGCAATCTCTTGAGTGGACTTTCCCTGATCAAGCAGGGTACGAATCTTTTTTTGCTTTGATACTTTCTTCATGTGTTTCTCCGTTAGGTTTTTTATGGAAGTTGCACGGTACTTGAATTGCCATCACCAGCATGTACCCTAAACGCCAGATGGGTTTGACGCTTACGCGCATTCGAGTTGATTACCGCAGCCGTGCCAACGGTGGGAGCAGCGTTTAGACTTATGTTTGTTTGGGGGATGCAGCCAACGCCGATAAGGCATCGTGCAAGGCATCCAGTGATTTCTCGTTGACAACCAAAGCCACGCCTTTGCGTTTTTTGATCATCACCAGTTCCTTATACTGTAGCGCGGTGGGTATATTGTCCCCGGACTTTATTTCGATACCTATGAACCATCCGTTGAAGCAGGCCACGATATCGGGTACCCCGGAGCGACCATAACCCCCCGTTGCCGGGAAGAAATAGTACGCCCCGAAGTAATCCAGTATGGCCTTGGCCTGTTTCTTGACCTTGCCTTCTGGTGTCATTTCTTTTTATCCCTTTGGTACTGACCCAAGAATATTGTCCCTTCAACTACAGGGGCGAAGTGCTTTATCTTGTATTCAGCGTCTGCGGGGAGCGGGACGTAGAAGAGATTGTACGGATACGGGTCTCGGTTCATCCCTTTCAGTAGCTTGGTAAGGTTCGCATCGGTCCTCCACTCAAACTGGGATGATGCAAAGAAGTGCCAACCCTGCGCTGTATTTTCTGTCTCCATGTTCATTCCCCTTAGAAATCGAACCGCTTGAGAATCTCATCCACCTGCACCTTGACTTCAAGGCGGGCACCTTGGCTCTCTCGCAAATCCTTGATGTCGATGTTGCAGATGGCGGACTCAAGGCTCTTACGTGCAGCTTCCAGCTTGGGGTCGTTGGTGACATTCAGCTTGGTCAACAGCTCACACAGCTTGACCGGTGTCTCAAGGAGACTATCTCTGAATATCTTTCTCTCACCCTCGGGTGTATCAGCAAGCCTGTCGGCCATATGCGTCAACACGCCGTGCAACCTATCCCACAAATCTTTAGTCGCGGAACCTAACCTATCGTTGTAGGCTTTTTGGTAATGCGCTTCCAGTTCCTTCTTGTCTTCAGCGTTGGCGTCTACGCGCCAATCACCCACTTCGGGTACCGGTGAGAAAGTGTAGCGCAGGGCAAATTTATTTGCAATGTCGTCAACGTCCGGGTACTCAGACCTGTCGAACAAGGCACCCATCGTGAAGGCTTGCGCGGCGATGAGTGTAGAGTACTTATTGCAAAACACCTGAACGGCGTCATTGAACTCGGTTTCATACACTGTCAGTTGCGCCTTGAAATCCTTGAAGTTCTGCATGGTCAGCAGTCGGTCGCCACCATCGGACCAAGGCAACGTCTGTTCATGGAACCAATTACGAATCTTGCCGCTGATACGCCCTACGGCTGCCAGTTCATCCACCCCCGCGAATAGGTTCTTGTGGTAGTTACCCGCTCGGGTCTTGGTCGACTTGGCCACATCAACTTCTGCGCTGACCTGCTTATCCAGCTTACGACCTGTCCATACGGACATATTGATATTCACCAGCATGCTTGTGTTTGAGATACCCATTATGATTCTCCTTTGACTGTATTGGCCTCTTCCATGAGGTCTGCTTTGCGCAACAACTTACCCATTGAATACTGCTCTGGTGACAGCATGGATAAGGTGATCAGGTTCTCGGGCGCCATCATGACCCTTGGTTCGGATGTTTTTGTAGCAGCGTTCCATTTCGTTTCGTAGAGTTCTACCTCGGTACCCGCTATTGCGTTGAACAGGGCCGTAGCTGCTTGCGCCTCCATGATGAACTTCGTGTACCCGACAGTTAATAACACTTTCCCTTTTGCCATCTGGCTTCTCCCTATAAGTGAATGGTCTTGCCTGTACCAGCAGTGATTCGCTTGTTACCCGCAATGACCCACAACACAGGGCAAGGCCACTGCCCACCCCAATCCTTACCCACCACACCATCGGTGAGCATCACTACACACTCGGGACGCATCTTCTTCTCCGCCATGTGACTTGTCACACAGGAAGGTGAGGTACCCCCGCCGCCCTTGGGTTTGGTTGAGGCGGCGATCATGTCGTACTGCCCCGGCCCATACTTCTCATGCGCTGCAACCTTGGTATCCCAATACATCAGGTCGATCAGTTCCGGGGTTACCAACTTGGCAAGGCCTATGACTTCGGACACGAACCGCGTGATAACCGCACCCCCGATGGACCCGGAGGTATCTACCCCGATACCGATACGCCCGATGGACTCGGAGTACATGGAGGGCATGTAGAGGTTGTTGTCGATGAACCTGCGGTTAGGCCTGCGCCATGTGCTCATCTCCCGTCCCATGCACAGGCTCGTCACGTAGTCCCGCATCTGCTCGGCCCAGTCAACCTTGGGTGCCAGCACCTCCCCAATGGCGCGGGACAACTCCCCGCCCAGCTTACCCACCAGCACCGTGCCTTGCTGCAACGCATCGCCTACCTGCTTATCCAGTGCCTTCGTGTCCTCGGCGCTGCGGCCCTTGGCTTCCTTCCAGCCGTGCTCATCGAACCCTTGAGGATCACCACTGCTGCTCTTGCCCTCCTCCTTATCCTTCTTGAGCAACCGATAGACTTCCCCTGAGTCCATACCCTTGTATTTCAGGTCAAAGCATCCATCCTTCGGCATCTTGATGAACCCTTCGCCATCGTCGGACAAGACAAGCAGCAGGTTGATTACAAGGTCGCATGCCTTGTTTGCTAGTTCCGGGTCCTCTTTCCACATCCACAACCACGTGACGAGGTGCCGCAGGGCTACGTGCAAACCCTCATGCAATACAACGAACCGCATCTCGGGTTCGGACAAGTCCATCACGAACTGCTTACCGTAGGTTTTGTTCACCCCATCGGTGTACGCAGTCAAACACTTCTTTGGATCGTCTTCGACGCTTGTCACCCCCATCATCAACACACCCGCCATGGAGCGGTACTTCGTGTGGGTTAGTACATCAAGGGTGCATTTCTGCACCCGCCGTTCTGCGTCCAAGTCCTTGTAAGCCATGGTTCCTCCTTACATCATCCATTCGTTTTCGGTAGCCCATACGATGAAGGACCGGTTGGATTGCGCGATAGCCCGCTTAGGTGACGATTGAATGTTCAGTGCGAACACACCCTGATACTCCTTGGGGAGTCGCTTCAGGTATGTCATGAACGGGGTCATGGTTGCCTTGTCCACGAGACTGATGCCGCTGAACACGGTCACGTAGTTGGCCGCGAAGTCCTGTGCTGAGGGCACCGCGCATCCGGTTGGATCAGAGATGGTGGACTCCCACGAAGGCATGCGGTCAAAGGTCTGTGCGAATGTAACAAGATCAGTAGCCGCCGCCATACCCACGCACCCACGTAGCGCTGCGATAACCGCGTTGTCGGTCAACTTACTCCGTGCCCACATAATATGGCTTGCGTTCTCCAGACTACGTGGCGTGACCACCGCACCCTCGGTCTTCGCGGGGTACTGGATATAGGGGTTGCCATCCCCGTCCCGATAGGACGCAAGGCAATGGGGGAACTTCTTCACCCACGCAATCACGACGGGGTTGATGCCGTTCGATAGGGCCCACACGATCCACTCCGCAGCCGTAGGCTTGCGGATTTCAACCATCGACACCCGGTTCTGGGCATGCTGCTGGATGTGGTCACCCAGTCCCTCAACTGCAAGGTTGGTGGTGCCGAACACCGTACTACCCTCGGGCAGGGAATACTCCCCGATCATGCGCGATTGAAACAACCGAAGCAGGGAGTTCTGCACGGGACGCATGGCCTTGCCCACCTCGTCAGCCATGAAGTAGATCGGCTTATCCGAGTGCACACCCGTTAGGATGTTAGGTGCAAAGCGGGTAACTTTTACCCCGTTCACCAGCTCGGTGAAGGGCACCCCCGTGATATCCCCCACGTCGAAGGTCTGCGTCTCGGCATACACGTACCGGTACCTATCTCCATGCCGTTCACTCAACGTCTTGAGCATCGCGCTCTTGCCGATGCCCATCTCACCCTTAAATATGAATGAGACATTACGGCCCACATGATCAATCATGTCGGTTGCTTCTGCGAGGGATACCACTGCGCCTAGCGATACTTCACTCATGTTGTTTCTCCTTATTAGTTATAGTGAGAACACGACTTCGGTTGTGTTGGTTTGAAGGGTGAGAATCAGTGCCGTTTCTTTAAGCCCTTCGATGTCGGTCACATCCCCGTACACCCGATACACCCGCAACTGATCCCCGAATATCTTCCCTTCGATGGTGCGGTTGACCCCCTTGCTATCCATCACGGTCTTTTTAATCATGTTGTTTCTCCGTTTGGTTTGTGATGCGTTGCAGTTCTACGTTCGCCAATGCATTCTCGTACAACCAATAGCCGTTGTGCCGAGATTGAATCGGTGCGTTCATGAACCGTTGATAAGTCTCCCATGCTGCACGAACAGCGGTGATGCGGGAATCTCCGTTCCCTGCGAATGCCCTGCCATCCACCATTTTTATTATGGCCACATAGGGTTGCCCTGCGGTGGTGGTCAGGTCGTCGTACTTTACTACCGTCAATGATGAACGGTCAAACTTTACGAGTGCTTCTATTTCATCTTCACGTAACGTCATCCACTACCCCTTTCGTTTTCTCCAAGGCTATGAGCCTCACGATCAGTTCCTTCTCGGAGTAGTCCAGAGAGTCTTCGCCTCCGTATCCGTATCCGTTTCCGTTTCTGTCTCCGTATCTGTTTCCGTATCCGTATCCGTATCCGTTTCCGTTTCTGTCTCCGTTTCCGTTTCTGTCTCCGTATCCGTTTCCGTATCCGTATCCGTTTCCGTATCCGTTTCCGTATCCGTATCCGTATCTGTTTCCGCTTCCGTTTCCGTATCTGTCTCCGTATCTGTTTCCGTATCTGTTTCCGTATCCGTATCCGTCCTTGGGGTGGTGGATCATGACGTTTTCTCCAAGGCTATGAGCCTCACGATCAGTTCCTTCTCGGAGTAGTCCAGAGAGTCTTCGCCTCCGTATCCGTATCCGTATCCGT
>Ga0181352_1000396_pt1 | contig 18639 bp, 17 predicted proteins | sample Fa13VDMLBSN_FD_130103 | JGI IMG/M metagenome (GOLD analysis project Ga0181352, IMG submission 130103) | Freshwater viral communities from Lake Michigan, USA - Fa13.VD.MLB.S.N | ecosystem: Environmental > Aquatic > Freshwater > Lake | place: USA: Michigan | collected 2013-09-23 | reverse complement strand
TATATTAAAAACTTTAATAATAATATAACCAACAACGTAGCTCCTTTTGGTTTATCAGCTTTTACTCAAGTACCATATCTGAGTAGTATTAAATCGTTATTAAACACGGGTACTTTTAATGGTACTTCTTCAGTAACAAATGCTGCTAATACAGGTAGCGTTAACTATTCAGTATATAACACAAGAAATTCAGCAGGTAATTTTTACATATACAATGTTTTAACAAGTGACATACAACCGCTTTCAACAGCAATGTCAAATGTTATTGTAAAATACCCGATACAACAATCTCAAATTGAAAGTAATCTATTAAATGTAGAAGTTTTTGGAAATACATTTGTCTTCACCACATCTTCCTACGTTGTAATTGATAAAGTAAATTACGTTGTAGGGGAGTTTATTAAAGCTCCAACAGTACCGTTAATTTTAAACTCAGTACCAAACAGCAAAGCAAGTAATGTATATGCTAATGAAGATCAATTATATGTTGTAAGTGTTAGTGCATCTACCTCACCTACTCTATCATCAGCTAATGGAAGATATTTTTACGTTTCAATGTACAGTTATAATACATTAGACAGTAAAACAACAATTTTTGAATTCGATTCACCTACTTCCTACACTTTTGGTTACAATTTTAATACATTTATAAATGTAACTAATGTTAATTTGATTTACAATCAAAGACAAGCAATGTTTAATGTTGTTATTACATATAAAGATTTGAGTAATAACATATTTCTACATAGTCTATTCTATAGAATAAGCAACGGTATAGTAAGCTTAGTTGATCAGAAGATCTACGAACCTTTCAATGTTAATTTAACTGTTAATTATTTTGATAGTAGCAATACGAGTAGTATTGTTTTAAATACTTTATTAACTCCACCTGAAACAAGTAGCGACTATGGCACAATCACTTTTTAATTTTAATACTGTAACAGTAACACTCTCCTCACCACCACCTATAATAGATGGTACTTTTACTATTGAAACACCTATACAGGGTGTTACAAAAGTTTATTTAAATTATAATTTATTAAACTTTGCAGTTAAACCTTTTAAAGTTATTCTTAACTGGCCTGGTAGAGCACCTGTCGTATTAAATGACATCTACATACATGACTATAATATAGATCCTCTCTCCACTTACTCACCTGCAAATTCTGCTTTTTCTTACTCAGTAGTAGCACCAAAACAGATAACACCTGAAACGTTACCAGCTACCGCTATAATATATTACGAAAACGGTATTAAACATACGTTTAACATTAATTTAAACATGTCTAGTGACAATATCATTGACTTAGACTTAGACGTTTTAGATATACAGAATACAAATCAAGCTTTCACAACAGTTTTTAACTTACAATCTAACTCAAGAAACGTAGTTTTTAACTCGACAGATATAGTTATACCTGAGAAGTATGCTAATAATAGCCCTTCTGATGGTTATTACGAATAATTAAAGGTTAGATTTTTAATACTAAATAAAGTATCGCCGGAGTAACCAACGCCAAATTTTGCGGTGTTAGGTATTGTTGTTAGATTAGTATTAAACGTTACTACTTTTTCGTAAGTTTGATTATTCAAGACGTAAACATCTACTTGATTGAAGCCGTTTCTTGCTCCTATCCGAATTGTTTGAGTGGCGTCTGGTATAGGGTTAGCTGATAACGGTGAAAACAATCCGAATATATTAAATGAATAAGGTACTTGTATTGAACTTACGTAAAGAAAATCAGAAGTTATTCTTAAACAAATAGAACTTGGCTGAGGTGTAGCTGTACCGGTTAGAAATTGTGGTAAGCCATTAATTTTACTAAAGTTTCCAGGTATATCAAAACCAAGAGTTAAAAATACTCCTTTAACTGCAGACGTAGATGAAAAATCTGTCGGTGATATAACACCTAAACCTTGATAACAACCGCCACCGAACGCAGTAGGCTCATTACCATTAATAAAAAATACACTAAACCCGTAATTATCAGCAGGTGTAAAACTGCTAGTATTCATAACATATGAAAAACTAGCCGTGAAATCATAATCCGTGCTAAAAGCTTCGTTATAAAGAATATTACTGCAGTATTGTGTGAGAGCCATGATTATGGTTATTTAATTATTGTATTATAAAGTGTTAATTCTTTATAATTTAAAAACTGATCGTAACCATATAGCATAATATTATCAAATTTTTCATCGTTTTCTAATATATCTATATCATATAGTACTGATCCAGAGTTATTTGTATTGATACCTGTAACACTGTTTACAAAAGAATATTTACCAATACTTTCAAATACGTTTGAGACGAATTTCTTATACAAATTAAGATTTGTTAACAGGTAAAATATATCTGAGTTGTTGTTTGAAAATATAATTTTAAGTGCAACTTCGTTATATGCATTGCCCTGTGTTGATAGATTGTATACAATTGCATTTGCATTTTTATCTAATACAACTACTTTAAAATCTTCAGTTAAAATAAACAATTGATCGTAGAGCCTGTAGTAAGTTAAAGATGCAGGTGCAGATATTGTAAATAGCATTTCATTTTTATACGAGTTTTTTAAATTAAAACTAGTATCGTAAAAGAATACTGTGTGTTGAGAGCTATCGTAAATATAAACTGTATCAGAAGAGCTACTTACTAATTTTGGAGTTATAAAACCTCCTTGAGTATTATTAACCGAATCTGTAAGGTTAAATTTAAACTTTAAAGCTCTGTCCCCTTGCAATACCCCTGATATATCATATGAATATACTGTTGTAGCACCGTAATCGCATACGTAAAGATTCGTACCGTACCTTGATATATCGGTAATATTATTAAACTGTAAAGAGCCGTATTCAGGTAAACCTGTCTCTACATAGAATGATGAAAATGTAGGCGCAAATGTCGACAGAGACGGGTTTATATTATAAACCATCAATGATCCGGAGTTAGCTAATATTAAAGTTTGATTAGTGTTATAGGTGTTTGAAGCATATACTATTTTAGATTCACGTGTAATAAGTGAATTTAAAGTAGAAAGAGCTGATACAGCAGTATTTGTGCTTGACGGAGCCCATATAAACTTAGTATAGTTAACATCATTACTCGACACCTTACCAATAAATGATAAATTGTAAGGTAACTTTGATGATGCCATAAAACAAGCTCTATAAACATCGAGATAATTTACAAAAGCTTTTTGTAGTTTGTTATCAATTGAATTACTGTTAATAAACTCATTTGGCTGAAAGATAAAATCTGATAAAGAGTATGTTAAAGTAATGTTTTGAGTAGGTAAACGATTTAAAAATAAATCAGATCTAGTGATTGCGTTTTGAATGTTTGGGTAATTATCTAATACGGTAGTTTGACTATATTTTCCAACGTAACCTACGTTATTTGAAATGTTATAATAACCGGTATACGGGGCACCATTCAAAAGAAAAATTTCTGTAGATGCGTAAGCAAATTTCTTAATTGGATTCATAATCAATATATCTAAATTCTATATTACTTGAGTTAATAGGTATTATATTTTTTACTTTAGTTAGTAATTGAGCTGATAATTTTTGTCTACCTAGCTCATCTAAGTAAGCGTTCTTAATATATATGACTACATCGTTATTTTTTCTACCTGGTATGATAAGTTTATTGAATGATGTAGCAGTATCTGTATCGTTACGTGTACCTGATGTTATATCAAAATTAACTGCATCAATCTTCTTATCTAATAAGAAATTAAACTTTACTTCATCAACGTTTAAAGGTCTATCATAAACAACGAAGTTATTTAAAGTGTAGTTAGCAGCATAATCATTATAGTTTTGTCCTATAGTTGATGCAGCTCTGTTATTAATATATGGTATGCCAACACCGAAATCGTTATTAAGAAAATAACTTGTATAGAACGTGTTTGCAGATAGCGTTACATTTTTTAGTAACTCTGTATTATTGTATATACGTAAGAAACCATCATTAACATCTAATGCCATTACTATTTGAGAATTACTTTCAACGTCAAAAGGCACAACAACTGTTTGCTTGTTTTTAGTATCTGAACCAGCGTATAAATCTAATCTAGCAACCATATCACCTTCACTGAATTCGTTAACCTTATTTATAACAGGCAGGTTTACTGGTGTTTGAAATGGTGCACCGGATAGAAAATCAAATACACTACCAGCAGGGTTTGCGTTTGATGTAAATTGTAAAATGTTTGGTTTGAATTTACCTGTTTCTGGGTTTGCCACTAATACCAAATGTGGATTTGTTTTGTAATGATAGAAATTATTATAAGGGTTACTAGATGTATTACCATTTAAATTAGATTGAGCTGAGTAACCGACTATAGCATATTGACTATTAAGTTCTGTTGAATCAGCTGTCTGGACAAACCCATATTGGTCCGTTAAACTATTAGTTGTAGATGCTGAAAATGCATTAGCAAAACCAGCACTGCCTGGATAATCGTATTGCGGAGCTACTACCACGTTTCTAAAACTGCCATTGTAGAATGTACCATTAAACATTTGCAATCTAAGACTTACGACTTGAGTTTCTGCAAGCTCTCTTTGACATTCTAACGAATAAGCAATATTAGGCTTTAAGTTTTTATATGTTAGACTTAGAGATTGTGATTTACCGTCACCAGATACCGTAGATACCGCTGTTGACCCTTCATACAATATTAACCAAAAGTCTGTTGGCACTGGAGAACCAAAAAGACTCACAACACCCGATAAACTACTTGTGCTATTACAATTTTGTGATATACCACCAATTACTGCATTAACTGGAAACGCTGTCAATCCGTAACCATCAACAATTAATGGGTTAGCCCACGTATAACTATTTTCCTGACCACCACTTACATAATAGCTATTAACGATACCAACACCATTTAATACGTCGTACTCTGCTTTCTTTAACGAATTAAACTCTCTAAAGAATATCGGATTAACTTTAATACCCGTATTAAACGTGCTTTCAAGTTCTGTTGTTTCCAAATCGAACTTATCAACAATAATATGACCGTTAACATCTGCTGCGTAGCTTAAAAGTTTTGTTCTGTAGTTATCATTAATAAAGTCAATCTTAATTCCTGAAAAAGCTTGGTTGCTTAGTTCATAAGCATTGTGAGGTCTCTTATACTGATCATAAGACTCTACCCAACCGTTTGTTTGAACGTAGAATTTATTGCCTAGAACTTCAACATCAAATACCCCACCTTCTAAAGTAGATAATACTGGGAATTGATTCCCTAAAGCAAAAGGACCTCCATTACCGCTAAGGTTTCTAAAATATACTGTATTGTATGCTTTAGATACCCCGATATAACCATCTAATAAACCTCCTCCAAAACCAGATAAAGCCGTTGTTTGTAAGTAACCATCACCAAAACTTACAATATTGTTTATATAGTTTTTAAAGGCAGCTGTAAATGAGCCTACAGGAGGTAGAAAATCGTTATTTAAATAATCAAATTCGTATATTTGTACACCGGTAGCTGGGTTCGTCGGCTTTGTTATATAAACAATTCTATTTGTATCTTTATACGCTTTACCGTAAAGTAAAATGTTTTCTCCTTTACGAAATTCTCCAGCTAAACTATTAAATTCATATTTGTTGAATACTTTATTGTATATACTAAAGTCTAAAAACCCTGGTACGTTGTTATCGTCTCTAATATAAAATATTTTTATTAAGTGATCAAAACCTGTATTGATTATATCCAATACTGTAGCAGCAGCTCCTATAAATGAGCTAATATTTAAACTAAACGTATTTTGATTTTGAATATCAAAGAAGTCTACACCGGTTAATGAGTTAATCATATAACCTGGTGTGAAAATATTCTTTACCCCACCTTTATATAAACTTAAACCTTCATCAAAATTATTACCAACAATTAAGTTTGAGTTTATTTCTTCTAGATTTTTAGAATTTAAATTGAAAGAAATCGTAAATGAATTGTTTAAATCCGAACTTAATTTAAATGCACCGTATTTATCCCCATCAAATACTATATCGTTTATATCTCCAAATAAAGAATTATCGCTGTTAAATACTGGTATACTAGATACCGCAGTAGCGTATGTATCAACAACTTTTGTAATGTATTTGTTACCAATTCTCGAATAATAATAAGAGGCAGATGGCTCAAAAGTTAATGAACTTCTGATATCATAGTACATGTAGTTATCGATCGGATAATTGGTTTCTAAGTACGATGAAAGAGATGACTGATAGTTAAAAATTTGATTATTAGAGCCTGAATAAGCATTATTAAGCGACGTCTTCTTTGGAAAGTAATATCTATCTAACCAATATGAAGTTAACTGGTTTGTATCTGTATACAACCAAGTATAAAGATATATACCGTTTGCTTCGTTGTAGTTAACTGTATTAGTATTTGGATTAAGTCTCTTTACTACTTTATCTGAATATACAGGAGATAAACCACCATAGGATCCAGCGTTTATTAAACTACTATCACTAATATTAATAGCTGCGTAAGGATATAGAGTTTCAGGTAAAGTAAACTTTGTTGTTGTATCAGGTACAAGTAAGTATTCTTTTGTATAGTAATTGAAATTTAACTGAAGACTACCATTATATGTCTCACTGTTTTGTTTAGATAGAATAGTTGTATATTCTCTTTGTGAAACATTTTTATTTCCAAAAGGTAATTTATCATTTACATAGAAATTATTACTTAAAACGTTTTTAGTTTTATAGAAATCGACGTTTACAACGGAGCCACTTAAAAAGTTTACATCGCTCTGGTAGTTATAGAACATTACGTGGTTCTGGGGTATATCAGATATTGTTCTAGGATTGTCAATATAAAAATTTTTCAGTTTCGATTTATCGTAATAGATAAAATCATTTTTAAAATTAACATCTTGCCATGCTTGATAATCAGTTAAGAAAGCATCTGCGGATGAAGGAGTGGTTAATGTAACATTAACAGCTGAAAGCGTGTTTCTTACTTCTCTAATTATATAAAACTTACTTGGCTGTCTAAAAAATAGTTTTAAACCTCCACCGTCGTCTAAAGAATATTCAAAAATGTCAGCATTGTTTGATGTTATAGCATCTGTTTGAACAGAAAAATAACAACTTAATGCATATAAGTCTACCGTTAAATTCTTCGTGTAGTTGTAGTCAATTTGAGATATTCTGCACTGTAAACCGTTAAGATCTGAGAAAGCAAAATAAGAAGCAGCAGTATCACTTAAACTTTTACTAAATGTAGCTTCTGAACTTAAAGACGGGTTTGAACTTAACTGTAAAAATAGCGTATTTACGTCGAAACCAGTTAAAGCGCTTAATGCTAGATAAGTCGGGAATATTAAATTAACGTTCTGTTTCGGCGGTAATGTTACGACGTCATTTACAGACATCGATTTGGTTAAAAAGATGTTAGAGTAGTTTAAAATGGTTTCATCTTTACAACCACTAAATGCATTAACTAAGTTAAGACTTAATCCTTGCTGCGTAGCAAACTTGTTCTGATTAATGATTAAATCATTATCATGTTCATATAGAAGAGATACGGGATTTAAGCTTCTGAAATCTGCACACATCAACAATATTTAATCCGGGTCCGTATATTCATCCATGAAGATATCATTGATAGAGCTGTTATCGGTAAAGTAATCCCCGTATTTAGGAATTACTTGCGATGAATGAACCTTGTAGTTTTCCTTTATATAATCCGGTTCTATTCTAAGAAAATATTCATATACCTCATCGGCTTCGGATGGTTTTAATATAACCATCAACTTCGTTTTAATTTGATCCGTATTATCCGGATTGCAGTTTACTAATAACGCTTTGACTTTGCTCAGTAGCAGTTTGTCCATGGTTTTTTAAATAATGTTTTAATAAAACAGAAATTTCCCAGTGTAGGTACGGTACTGGATAACTTTTAAACTCTTTACCATCATGGTAGAATATACATATTTTTCTTACTTTCTTATTTGTTAACGCACCGTAAAGAAACGCATAAAGAGATAGTTGGATACTATAATCATTATAATGACACTGTTGTAAATTATTTAATGGTGGTTTTAGATATTTACCATAGCCATTATCGAAAGTAAATTTTTTATTGGTTTTAAAATCATATACGTCGAATGTATTATTATCTACATCGCAGATAAGATCTGAAGTGCCTGCTACTTCATACTCATCGTTATAAACAGTGTATTCATTTCTAACTACCTTATAACGGGACTTATCAAATACAGCATTTAATTTATCTATTAATACTTCATCTTCTACGACATCATTTTTGATATAGTTTTCAATGATAGAGTGAACATTATGTCCTTTATCACAAGCATCCTTGTTTATCTTCGTCCACTTTTTTAAGATATCCTCTTTCGTTACTCCTTCTTTTAAAGCTTTTCTTTCAGCATGAAAATCTCTATCAAACGGTTCTTTGTAAAGAGATAACAGCTTTGATACAGAGATATAAAATCTGTTTGTTTCAGGATTCTTGTACGTGTGATTTTCTTTATCAAAAACTACCATTTACTAATGTTATGTTATAAAAATTGAAAATCAACTTTAGATTTTGTAATCTTCAATATAATAAAAAACTGCCGTGCCACTCGAACCAGCTAAGTACGTGGATGAGTCAGAAGATAAAGATATGTTGATTGATGTGCCGTTTGGTGATGCGTATAAGAATGTATTAGTTGTCGATACTTCATCAACTACAGTTAATCCTAGATCAGTTATAGTAGCAAATCTTGCAGTTGATTTAAAGTGTGAATTTTTGTCGCTATAATATTGTTTTGATGTTACGTAAGGAGACTTATTACCAGAAACTGATAAAGTGATTACAGTATTTCTACCCGAAATTGAAGTCTGCCATGAATTGTATCTTGTGAGGAAAATAGGTAAGTTATCCTGACCGCTTCTTTCCTCTGGTAAAGTATCTGTCGTCAGTAAAATAACATCGTTTATGTAGTTTGATACTTTTACGCTCGATAGAACAGAACTTTGAATACCATCTCCAGTTGATGTAAAAACAGTTAACGTTATTGGATATGTTCCAGGGTAATCATAAGCGTGGGTTGCAGTTAATTCATTTGATGAAGTATTATCACCGAAATTCCAAATTACCTTTTTATCTGAGATATAATTTAATGTTGTTGAAAAATCTGCTTTAAATGTAAAAACTTCAAACGGCAAAGAATACCCAGTCATTGGAAATAACTCAGTATTGTTTCTATCGTAAATCGTAAAACCAACATTAATCACACATATATTTAGTTGAAAAGTAAAGGAAGTAAAGTATCATATAAGGATGAACAGGCATTTAAGTTATAAAGATATTGTTCTATTACCAGATTACTCTGAAGTAGAGTCCAGAGCGCAAGCAGATTGCAAACCCGTTTTTCTCGGCAAGAAATTTAACAGTGTAGCTATTCCAGCAAACATGCGTTGTACTATAGATTTTAAAAAAGCTGTTGAATTAGCAGAGCAAGATTACTTTTACATTCTTCACAGATTTTATAATTATGACGAAATCATAGATTGGGTAGGTGTAAACCAAGATATCTATATCTCTATTTCAGTAGGTGTTAAAGAAGAAGATCGCAGGTTAATTAAAGCTTTATCTACCATACGTAAGTTTAAAACTAACGAGAAAATTAGAGTAGATTGCATTACTATTGATGTTGCGCACGGTCACCATTCCTCTGTAAGGGATATGATTGCATTTATTAAAAATAATCTACCCGGTACAAAGGTTATTGCAGGTAATATAGGTACAAAGCAAGCTCTATTTGATCTAGCTACCTGGGGAGCAGATGCAGCTAAAGTTGGTTTATCCATGGGTAAATCGTGTACAACGTATAACTGTACTGGAGTGGGGACACCTATGTTCTCTGCAGTATTCAATATGTGCAATGATGAATTCGGTAACTACGTAGAACCTCCAATACCTATTATTGCAGATGGTCAAATAAGAGAGGTGGGGGACGTTTGCAAGGCTTTAGTAGCTGGAGCATCTATGGTAATGATCGGTAGTGAATTCGCTAAATGCTCTGATAGCCCTGCAGAGACATTTGATAATAAGAAAATCTTCTTCGGCAGCGCTTCTTCATTTAATAAAAATTCTGATAGATATATTGAAGGTCAAAAAGTACTTCTAGATCAGCGCACCGAAAACTATTTAGGATATCTAAAACGTATAAACGAAGGCGTTCAAAGCTGTATGAGCTATTGCGGCACTACAGAGCTTCAATCTCTAAAGCACATGCAGTTTGGTTTAACTACCTGAGCTTGTTGGTGTAGGTGTAGGTGTCGTCGATACAGTTACTGTAACTGTAGGTGTTATTGACGTTGTCGGGGTTATGGACTTCGTCGGTGTTATAGAAGGCGGTATAGAGTTACTAGGTGTATTGGATGGAGTTATCGATATACTCGGTGTAATTGAAGGTGTTGCAGTAATTGAAGGAGTTGGAGATACTGTAGGAGTGACGGTAGCTGAAGTACCTACTGAAGGTGTTATAGATGCCGTTGGCGTAATTGAAGGTGTGATAGATGCTGATGGCGTGTAAGAAGGTGTAAATGAAATTGTAGGGGTGATTGATGGAGTTATTGATGGAGTCACTGTCGGTGTTACCAATGGTGTTCTTGTTAATGTCGGAGTTACGGTTAGAGAAGGTTGCGGCGAGTTTGTTGGCGTAACGCTTGGTGTTGGAGTTATTGTTCTTGTAGGTGTAGGGGTTATTGAAGCTGTTGGAGTTATAGTTGTTGTAACAGACGGTGTTATTGTGCTGCTTGGAGTCGGTGAAGTTGTTGGTAGTATTGATCTTGTAGGTGTTACAGTAATTGTAATTGACGGTGTTACCGATGGGGTGTGAGAAATCGATATAGTAGGCTGAGGCGTTCTTGTTGGTGTAATGGACGGTGTTATAGACGGTGTAATTGATGATGTTGGAGTAATTGGTGGTGTATTTGTTACTGTTGGAGTTATAGATGGCGTGGTTGTAACTGTCGGTGTAACTGTCGGAGTTATAGTAGCTGAGGTACCTATAGACGGTGTTATAGAAATAGTTGCAGGTGGTGTTCTTGACGGGGTAGGTGTAGGAGAAACAGTAGCTGTCGGTGTCGGTGTTACCGGCATTCCAAACACTGAAAATCTAATAGCTCCTAGTGGCATTGTTTATTTATTGGTTAGCAGTTGGGGTAAATTGTGGTTTTAGATAGACGTCGAACGGTATTAAGTTATCTAATGAAGCGTCAAAAGAATAATCAGATAGAAAAATTACATTTGTTGTAAAATAAACTTCATCTGTATTCCTTACATTCATATGAACTCTTTTACCATTAACGGTTTCTATTTGAACCCTCATTGAATTATCTTCTAATTTAAACGCAAAAGCTCTAAATGGTATAATATTATCATTTCTTTTTATATAAAAAATAGCTCCATTATCGTTAGGAATTATATGTTTAAATTCCTGAAAAAACGCTCTTAATGTTTCTATAGATTTTGTAACAAGTATATCGCTCATATAACTATTAATTAAGTGCAACAACCACATCCATAGCAGGTAGTGTTGCATGTGCCTGTATAGCAAGATGTGGTGCCGCATTCATTACACCATGCGTCACCTTGACAACCAGAGCTACCGCAATTACCAGACCAATTTACGTAACCCGACTGATTACAATCAACTTTTGTCCATCCCCAATTACCAGAACCGTCGGCAAGTACTTCTACTTGCTCGCAGTTACCTGTTGGTGGATACGGTGGGGGCGGTGGAGGAGGTGGTGGTGGAGCTGGTGAAGGCGAAACTGTCGGTGTGACCGTTGGTGTAACTGATTGAGAAATAGGTATTGACGGTGTAACTGATGGTGTTACGCTTGGATCTATTTTAATAGCTAAAACTGTATCTTGACCAATACTCATATCAATCCAGTTTTGAGTTGTATATGGACTATCAGCAATATACGGCGATGTAAATCCTGTGCTAAGATTATTACCTAACTGACCATATCTTCTATTACCAGAGAACTTCCAGTTATTAGTACCACCCATACCGGTCATAAAGTGTGTACAATATGGACCGCTAGCTATCTTATAAACATCATTTAAAGGAGTGTTAGCTGCTGTCAACACTTGCGTTGGGCTTGTAACATTAGTATATGTGCCTATCGCAACTCTACCTCTATAATTACCTACGTTTCTACCCCAGCCATATGGTTTTCTACCACTTGTGCTTTGTGCTATTGCAAAACCACCTTCAGTTAAAGATCCAATTTTGGCTAATGATAACCATGTTGTTTTAACATTTTGTAAACTCAAACCACTTCTTTGAGTTACATCACCTGTACCTAACGAAAAATAGTTATTTCTACCCCAAACATATGCAAGAGTAGTTCTTGTACCGAAATTATAATTGTTATTATTACGATTTGTTAATGCAATACCACCAAAAGATAGAACTTCAAAATCGTTAATATAAGAAACATTTGCACCGGTTGCTTGGAATTTACATTGGTTAGGACTACTTACGTTAACATTATTATTTTTACCTCCTTGACCTAGCGTACCATAACCCCAACCAAATAAAGCACCGCTAGTTTTTAGACCTATTGAGAAGCTACGACCGTTACCTACTTTCTTCCATGTACCGCCACCGGAAATTTGAACCGGGCTCGATCTATTTGTTGTTGTACTATCCCCAACTTGACCTAAATTATTTCTACCCCACATCCATAAGGTTTGATCGGTAAATTCTTTAATTGCGCCAGATGTTTGATTACCAGCGGCTGGTGCTCCCCATACCGTTAAAGCGCCAACTTGTTTCGGTGAACTGTAGTTGGTAGTATTACCCAGACCTAACTGACCGTAATTATTTCTACCCCAAGCCCATAATGTACCGTTCTGAGTTACGGCTAATGAGTGGGTATGACCGGCTCTTACTTGTTTCCAGAATTTAGATGAACCAATTTGAACTGGACTCGACTTATTAACAGCTGTACCATCGCCTACCTGTCCATATTGATTTCTACCCCAAGCCCACAATTGACCAAGTGGTAATACCGATGCAGTTGGTGTAGGGCTTGGTGTTGGAGTAATCGACAGTGTAGGGAATGGTGTTTGAGAAATACCAGGACCAACATCCGTACGACGAGCTAATCCCCAAACACCCTGATTTGTAGCATCCTGTCCTTTAAAAGTCGGCGCCATTATCCATGTTCTATACGTATCATATCCATGGCAAACTGTATAACGTGTGCTGATACCATCGAAACAACACCAAAAATTATTATAGTATGGATATCCGGAATTGCAATACCCCGTACCGTTATATTGATTTTTACTTTGACCAACTATACCAACACTCATGGTGTTGTAATTATTAGTAGTAGGGTTTCTTATTATCCAAGAAGTTCTTTCACCTATAGACATGTACGTGATACGTTTATTATCACCAGCGCTAAGCATTTGAACTGGACTCGATCTATTAGTTGCAGTACCGTCTCCTAATGAGCCGTTTAAATTTCTACCCCATGTAAATGCTCTATTATACCAAGTAGTGCTGCCTGCGTAACTCTGTCTTAATATTGCGCCGCTATTATAAGCGTAATTCTGACCTCTTTCTATTTTTTGCCATGTAGTTAAAGAACCAATTTGAACTGGACTTGATCTATTGGTCGTGGTGTTATCCCCTATTTGGCCAAAACTATTAAGTCCCCAAGAGTATATCTTACCAGTAGATTTTATTCCTATAACAGTTGCATTTTTAATATTAATGTCTGTCCAATCAGTAGCTGAACCTACTTGTATAGGACTTGATTTATCCACTGTTGTTGAGTCACCAAGTTGACCGTTCGTATTTGTTCCCCATATCCACAAAGCACCATTTCTTAAAGCTGCCCCGGTCCGTGGAGCTGCTACTTTATTAAATCTCGGTTTTGACCATCCGGTAAGAGAACCTATTTGTTTCGGTGAACTGTAGGTAGTAGTATTACCTAAACCTAAACCTCCGCCCGTCCCTTCCCCCCATGACCATAATTCACCGTTCGTTTTAGTTGCAAGTGCTCGTGAGAAACCTACTGCAACTTCACTCCAAGTCGTTAGAGAACCTACTTGTTTTGGTGAATTGTAATTGGTAGTATTACCTAGACCTAGTCTACCACCCGCACCGTACCCCCAAGTCCATAATTTACCATCTGTTGTTACAGCTGCAGTCATACCACCCGAAGCGTCAAAACTATTTATTTTCTGTAAATTATTCCATGGTGATGTGCTTGACCATGGTGAATTTGAATTTACATTTATAAAACCATTAGATATTGCTGGCGTGATATTACCACCAGCAGTAGAACTATAACCTGTAGTTATGAGATATGCTCCGGCACTAATTGGAGAGGCTGAAGGTGTGATTGACGGTGTAACCGTTCTGGTTGGTGTTATAGATGGTGTCGGTGTAATCGTTGGTGTTACAGAAATAGTAGCTTGAGGTGTTCTGGTTGGTGTTATAGACGACGTCGGTGTAATTGATGCCGTAGGTGTGATTGTACGTGTTGGAGTTATTGATGCCGTCGGTGTTATACTTGCTGCCGGCGTAACTGATGGAGTTACCGTTCTTGTTGGAGTAATCGATGCTGTAGGCGTGATTGATGCTGTTGGTGTAATTGTTGGCGTAACCGTTCTGGTCGGTGTAATTGAAGGCGTTGGTGTTATACTAGCTGTAGGCGTAATTGATCTTGTAGGTGTAATCGATGGAGTCGGTGTTATTGAAGATGTTGGTGTTATACTTGCTGCAGGAGTTACTGATGGAGTAACTGTTCTTGTAGGAGTAATTGATGCCGTTGGTGTAATCGATGGTGTAGGAGTTACTGTTGGTGTAACTGTTCTTGTCGGGGTAATCGATGCAGTAGGTGTGATTGATGCTGTTGGTGTAATCGATGGAGTCGGTGTTATTGTCGGGGTAACCGTTCTTGTAGGGGTGATTGATGCTGTTGGTGTAATTGAGCGTGTTGGAGTTACGGTTGGTGTAACGGTAGCTGTCGGTGTAATACTTGCTGCAGGAGTTACTGATGGAGTTACCGTTCTCGTCGGCGTAATAGTAGCAGTAGGGGTAATTGATGCTGTTGGCGTTACCGTTGGAGTTACTGTTCTTGTTGGTGTAATCGATGCAGTAGGTGTAATTGACGGTGTCGGTGTAACTGTTGGAGTTACCGTTCTTGTTGGTGTTATAGAAGCGGTTGGCGTAATAGACGCTGTAGATGTAATTGATGGAGTAACTGTAGCAGTAGGAGTTATACTGCTTGTAGGTGTTACAGTTGGTGTTACCGTTCTTGTTGGCGTAATTGACGCTGTAGCAGTAATACTCGGTGTCGGGGTTATTGTTGGCGTAACGGTAGCGGTTGGAGTAATTGAACTTGTAGGTGTTACTGTTGGAGTTACTGTTCTTGTTGGAGTAATTGACGACGTCGGTGTAATTGACGGCGCAGGTGTCGATGAAGGAGTGACTGTTGCAGTCGGTGTTAAACTGCTTGTAGGAGTTACCGTTGGCGTAACTGTTCTTGTCGGAGTAATTGATGCCGTCGGTGTAATCGATGCTGTAGGGGTAACTGTTGGTGTTACTGTTCTTGTCGGTGTTATTGATGCTGTTGGTGTTATTGATCCGGTAGGTGTAAAGGTAGGTGTAACGGTTCTTGTAGGAGTGATTGATGCCGTTGGTGTGATTGAAGATGTAGGAGTTACGGTCGGTGTTACTGTTCTTGTCGGTGTTATTGATGCTGTTGGTGTTACTGACGATGTAGGCGTTACTGTTGGAGTTACCGTGGCTGTAGGTGTGATTGACGATGTTGGTGTAATACTTGGAGCCGGTGTTACTGATGGTGTCACGGTTACCGTTGGAGTAACTGTTCTTGTCGGCGTTACTGATGATGTAGGTGTAACTGTCGGTGTTACGGTGGAAGTAGGAGTAATTGATGCTGTCGGTGTTACAGATGAAGTTGGAGTTACGGTTGGTGTAACTGTGGCTGTAGGAGTGATTGAGCTTGTAGGTGTTACGGTTGGTGTTACCGTCGCTGTAGGAGTGATTGAAGATGTAGGTGTTACCGTCGGAGTAACTGTTCTTGTAGGAGTGATGGACGCTGTAGGCGTTAAAGATGATGTAGGAGTTACCGTAGGAGTTACTGTAACTGTAGGCGTGACTGAACTTGTTGGAGTGATTGTAGCTTGAGGTGTTACCGTCGGAGTTACCGTTGCAGTAGGTGTTACAGAACTTGTAGGTGTTACTGTAGGTGTAACTGTACTCGTCGGTGTTAACGTTCTTGTTGGTGTTACGGTCGGTGTTACCGTTGATGTTGGTGTTAAAGATGCTGTAGGAGTTAAGGTTGGTGTAACCGTTCTTGTTGGAGTAACTGAGGCCGTAGGTGTTATTGAGCTTGTAGGTGTAACTGTTGGAGTTACTGTGCTTGTTGGTGTTATAGAAGCGGTAGGTGTAAATGTAGCTGTAGGTGTAATTGAGCTTGTTGGCGTAACTGTAGGAGTTACTGTTCTTGTTGGAGTTACTGAAGGAGTAGCTGTTACAGATGAGGTTGGTGTAACTGTAGGTGTTACCGTAACTGTTGGTGTTACAGTAGATGTAGGTGTTATTGAAGATGTTGGGGTGATTGTAGCTTGCGGAGTTACTGTTGGTGTTACAGTGGCGGTAGGAGTAACTGAGGCTGTAGGTGTTATTGAGCTTGTTGGTGTGATTGAACTTGTAGGAGTAACCGTTGGAGTGACAGTAACTGTTGGCGTTACTGTTCTAGTAGGCGTTACTGAACTCGTTGGTGTAACTGTAGCAGTCGGTGTTATTGAAGATGTCGGTGTTACTGAAACGGTTAGCGTTACTGACGGTGTAACTGTAACGGTTGGTGTAACTGTAGATGTTGGAGTAATTGACGACGTCGGTGTTATGGTCGGCGTAACAGTTACAGTAGGTGTGACAGTGGCTGTAGGTGTGATTGATCTTGTTGGTGTAATTGTTACTGTTGGCGTTACTGTAGCTGTCGGTGTAACAGAACTTGTAGGAGTTATTGTTGCTTGAGGCGTTACAGTTGGTGTAACGGTAGCTGATGGTGTTACTGTAGATGTAGGCGTTACTGAAGGTGTTACTGTAACAGTCGGTGTAATCGTGCGTGTCGGTGTTACTGATGAAGTTGGTGTGACGGTAGGAGTAACTGTTACCGTTGGCGTAACGGTTCTTGTTGGAGTTACTGAACTTGTCGGGGTAACTGTTACCGTTGGTGTAACTGTCGCAGTAGGTGTTAAAGAGGCAGTTAATGTAACTGACGGGGTAACTGTTACAGTTGGGGTAACTGTTCTTGTAGGCGTTACTGTTGGAGTTACCGTTGCGGTAGGAGTAATTGAACTTGTAGGTGTTACAGTTGGAGTAACGGTTACCGTTGGAGTAACTGTAGCTGTAGGAGTGATTGATGATGTTGGTGTGACTGTTACTGTAGGAGTTACTGTAGCGGTAGGAGTTACTGAGCTTGTCGGTGTGATTGTAGCTTGTGGTGTAACTGTTGGTGTTACAGTAGATGTAGGTGTAATTGTTACCGTTGGTGTGACAGTAGATGTAGGTGTTACCGACGGCGTTACTGTCAATGTCGGTGTTACCGTTCTTGTTGGTGTAACCGTTACAGTAGGAGTAACTGTAGATGTTGGAGTAACTGAGCTTGTTGGTGTTACTGTAACTGTTGGTGTTACCGTCGATGTCGGTGTTATAGTTGCTTGAGGCGTAACTGTAGGCGTTACAGATGCTGTAGGAGTGATCGAACTTGTTGGTGTAACGGTAGGTGTAACGGTAACAGTCGGGGTAACTGTTCTTGTTGGAGTAATTGATGGTGTAACTGTAACCGTTGGGGTAACTGTTGATGTTGGTGTTACAGTGGCGGTAGGAGTAATTGAACTTGTTGGAGTTACAGTAACTGTTGGAGTGACTGTTGATGTCGGCGTTACAGATACCGTTAACGTTACTGATGGTGTTACGGTTGAAGTTGGTGTAATACTTGCAGTTGGTGTTACGGAAGATGTAGGCGTAACTGTAGGGGTAACTGTTCTTGTCGGTGTTATAGTTACTGTTGGAGTAACTGTCGGTGAAGGGGTAACTGTAGATGTTGGTGTTACTGATGACGTTGGAGTTACAGTAACGGTAGGCGTTACTGTAGATGTTGGAGTAATTGTAGCTTGTGGTGTTACGGTTGGAGTTACTGTAGCCGTTGGAGTTATCGAACTTGTTGGTGTTACCGTAGGTGTCACTGTCGATGTAGGCGTTACTGTCGATGTAGGCGTTATTGACGGTGTTACTGTTACAGTCGGAGTTACTGTTCTTGTTGGAGTAACTGTTGTTGTTACAGTGGCAGTAGGTGTTAAAGTTGTTGATGGTGTTGTTGAAGGCGTAGCTGAAACTGTAGGTGTTGGAGTTACTGATCTTGTTGGAGTTACAGACGGTGTCGGTGTGAATGTTTGAGTGATTGTTGGCGACGGTGTCACCGAGGCTGTAGGTGTAATTGATGATGTCGGGGTTACAGTTGGTGTGACTGTAGGTGTTACTGTAACGGTAGGTGTTATTGTTCTTGATGGAGTGACCGACGGTGTTACAGTT
>Ga0181352_1000395_pt1 | contig 18695 bp, 17 predicted proteins | sample Fa13VDMLBSN_FD_130103 | JGI IMG/M metagenome (GOLD analysis project Ga0181352, IMG submission 130103) | Freshwater viral communities from Lake Michigan, USA - Fa13.VD.MLB.S.N | ecosystem: Environmental > Aquatic > Freshwater > Lake | place: USA: Michigan | collected 2013-09-23 | reverse complement strand
GTTCTTGTTGGTGTTGGAGTTGGAGTTGGTGTAGGAGTTGACCTTGGAACATTTAAAATGTTCGCACAAATTCCATTCTCAACAAGTATTGTGTAAAAACCATAGATTTCCCTAGGTGGAACAAGTAATGAAGGATCAAACGTAAATGGCAACGTAACATAACCTAAATTAATTGTTATATCATCGTTATCTGGTTTGAATAAAACATTAGCAGTCTCACCAACAAAATTGACACTTTGTATTGTAATAACTTGACTCATCGTACTTATCCTATAAATACAAGGACAAGTCTATTTTTTTACTTTAATAAATTTATACCACAATCTTTCGTGTGCAAAATATATAAATGGTTTTAATACCAATTCACTAACACCTAATAATGCTGAAACCTCTATTGGTGCCCCTAACAAATATGCAACCCCAACAGTTGTTAATGTACCTAAAAATCTATATGTAATTGTTTTTAAAATATGTCTCATTAAGACAGATTCTTCTTTTATTGTTGTAATGTAAGCACAATTACTTCTAATTTCACAATGACCAACACAACTGATGTGCCATTTATAATCCTGGATTTCTTCTAACCAATCTTTTGTTGTATATGTATGACCATCAATATAAATGTCTGAAACTAAAATTTCATTACCATTCTCAATAAGTCTCCATCTTTCGTTTTCATTATCTTTTGAGTGTGTGTTGTATCGTATTTGGTATGTTTTACTTTGCGTCTTCATATTCACTTAAATAATTTAATATATCTTCCTGGATTGATCCATCTACCGTCTTTCTCCAAAAATCATCTTTATTTTTAATTGAGTTTCTAATCCCTGTTGCAGAAATTCCACCAAGTTCTTTTGGTGGATCATATTCGTTTACTTCATAACCAACATATCTTCCATAATTTACGGACTCAATATCTGGAATAACCATAACCTTTACATCATCACCTTTTGAGTTATGATATTTTTTAATCATATTAACAGTTTGTTCCGTTGTAAAAGGATTTTTTTCATCCGGTTCAATATCACGTACCATAATTAAAACTGGTATACCATTTTTTAATTTTTGATTAATTAACTCAATATGTGCATAGTGATATGGTTGGTACCTACCAATAAAAATTGCATATTTTTTGTCTTCATTATCTGTTGGGTGTCCTCCGTGATTTTTTACTTTCCAGGTCATATAACTTCTATTATTTTATTTAATGAAATTTCAGGATCAACATTTGTTGTATCAATATCTACAAAATTTTCTACCGGAAGTTCAAAGTCCTCAACGTGGAAATGTTCTCTTCCTCTTTCTTCCGTTGTATGAACAAAAAATTCTACAAGATTTTTTTTCATATCTTTTTTAAAATTTTCTCTTAATTCTCTATATGGTGCAACCAAACTAACAACAACGTCATAACCTTGATTATGGATAAATTTTGCAATATCTTGCGCTCTTTTTATATTTTCTTCACGACCCTCCCTTCCGTATTTATTATTTTTAAATAAAAATCTTAAGTCATCTCCGTCAATATGAAAAACTTCATTAAAATATTGTTCTTCTAAATAAAATTTTAACTCTTTAGATAAAACTGTTTTCCCAGCTCCTGGTTGACCAAAAAACCAATAAATTTTTTTTTCTTTCATAAATCAAAAATATCCAAAATAATCGTAGAACCACTGATAATTAGTTTTAATCCAGTTGCAAGGACCAACACCTAACACATCTTTATAGTCTGGTTTTAATGGTTCAATTTTACTTTTAATTTTATGATCCCCATAAATTCCATAAACCTCATCGTCTTCTTTTGTTATTTGTTCAACATTATTAAAGTCGTGTTGGAAATAAGGTAGTTCAAGAAAATTATAAATTCTTTTCATCTCTTGTTCTGGATTTGAACAGAAGTCCTCAAATTTAACAAACAACATATTTGAACTAATACCTTCTTTAACAATTTGTTGTAATCTCTCAATTGCAAGTCCAACAGGTTGTGATTGAGACCAAATGTCAATTCTTTTTTCAGTTGTTGTTCCTTTCATTTGTGCGTGACTTACAATTCCAGAATCTTTATCTTGGTTTTTTCTAAAATTCTTTTCCATAGATGCATAGATTCCTCTTAAATCTCTTACCATACAAATAACTTTTGGATTTGGGTAAAATGAATTTAAAAACCCATAATGAATACCCCAACCTCTACTTTTATCAAGTACATAAGGTTTATCAGTTATTGCGTTAAAAAATCCGTGCATACCTTGATTACAAAAGTTTAAGAACCCTTGTCTCATTTGTTGTGAGTCTTGAGCTTTAAATTCTGGAGATGATGTGTAATTTGCTCTTGCCGCATACACCAATTCTAAAACTCCAGATGTCGGTGTAACATAAAACTCTGGATTTTGTCCCATTACATTTTGTAATAATGTAGATCCGGCTCTTGGGAGAGAACTCTGAAAGAAAATTTTCTGTACCATATTAATTTTTTAATGTTTCTATTATTTCATTTATGTTAAAAATGTTCGTATCAAATAACGGACATTCGTGAATTGTTCCGTTAAAATTATAATCAAAAAGATAACTGTCCGGTAGTTTAACAACATCCGGAAGTTCAGCCGTAATATTATTATGAAGTGGATACCCAAATACTTTTGGTGATGTACCAACCCAAAGAACTGTTGATGAAAGTTTTAATGCAGCTGCCGCGTGTTGTAAAGATGAATCTATTAATAATCTTTTTTGTGAAAAGGCAAGTAATGAAAATAATTCCATATTTGACATCGGTTCATAATGAGCCTCCACATTTTGTAAGACATTTGTTTTATCCCTACATATTTGAATAATGTGATAATAATTTGAAAAGTGATTTACAATTTGTTGTGCAACATCATATGGAATATCTCTTGTCCAGGAATAAGGATATGGTTGATCTTGTAATGGTCCTCCATTTGTTTGAATAACCATAATAGGTTTTTCTCTTTGCCATTTGTTTCTTCCTATCTGTTGTTGACGAAGATTAAATGAAAGTGTTGGTTGTTCATTATTGTACTCAAGTTCAAATAACTTACACCAATTAATAATTAATGGTAATCTTTTATTTATATGATCCGAAGTAAAATAAGGTTCGTGTTTAAAAATTAAAGAATCCTTATCTTTGATATAATCATCATAAAAATAAGGAGTCATTCCTATTCTATATACCCGATCAACAAAATCTAAATTTAGATAAACCTCTGGGTATGCACAGACAACAATTAACTCTCTATCTGGATGATTATTTTTTATACATTTTGCAACGGCTGTCGCTAAAACGTGCTTTCCAAGCCCACCCTCAAGGTGGAATATAGCATATTTATTTTCCATAATCTTATTATAGAAATAAATTAATTGTTTGTAAACAAAATTGCTTCGTTTATTTTGTCAATTACCATCTTTGGTGTTATTGAATTGTGACATTCATTTTGTCTTTTAGTACCAAAGAATACCGGACAAGCCGATTTTATATTTGGGTACACATTAAAACACCCATTACAAACATTAAGATTCTCAACTCTAAAACATTCAAACTCATTTTGTCTTTTAGTAAAATTTGAAATCATAACAACCGGGACTCCATACGCCCAAGCGAGCCAAGAAAGTCCAGAGGAAAGACCAATAAAAAATCTTGAACTTACAATATGATCAATTGCAACATTTAAATCATCAAAACCGTGAAACCCTTTTACATTTTGTAAGTTCATAGTATTTTCATATGAAATATTATAAACATCAAATCCATTAGTTTTTAAAGAATTAACAACAGCTTGCCATCCATCATTACCATTAAAATTCCATTTTGAAATTTCTTTAATTGTTTCAGGACCCATAGTTATTTTACTTGGGTTTGCAATTCTTACTTTTGGGATTACTGGACATTTACCAGGTTTTGTAGATTGTGGTAATCGCATTGTATCTTTTGCGGCATAAAACATTCCACCTAATGTATGAGACATATTATTTTTATCATAACCAACGTCAAGTAGTTTATCAATATGAATCATTTTACTTTGGTTAGCATTTATAAATTCATAGTCAGGTCTATTTGACTTTAAAAGGTGTGGAAAGAATGTTGACACATAAACGTATTTTGGTTTATGATAATCCATAAAAGCATCCATAAGAGATGAAAAACAAATTGTATCACCAAGACAAAAAGAATCAAAATGAACCAAAAGTTCTTTACCCTCAAAATTTGTTAAATTTGGTTCTCTTTCATTATAATTTAATAATTCAGAATTATCGTAATGTCTTTTAACCATTTTTAAATTTTAATAGTTTAGAATAATATTCATACCAATATCTTTCTTGCCAAATTGTTCCTTCTTCTAAAAATACAAGAGGTTTATTTTGCCAAGGTTTTTTTGCTATGAAATGAAGTATTTTTATGTATTTTGGAAGGCCGGAATTTTTAAAGATTTCCTTTGAATATGTTTTTAAATAGTTATATTCAATTGGGATTGGTGTTATTATATCTTGAAAATAATAATCAATAATATCCTGATCTAAATGTTCGGTGATACCATAAATTTCTGTTAGATGGATTAAATCATTTGTTATTTTTTCACCTAAATATTTTTTTGAGATTACTAAAACTCCGGTATTATACTGATCAATATACAATTCCCTAACAGCACCAAAGTCTTCTTTATAATCAATTAGATAATCTATATTTCCTAATATAACAAGATCTGAATCTAAAAATATTATTTTATCAGTTTCATCAATTGAGAATATTTCATATTTGGTATAATCACCAAATGCCATTTTTTGTTTTTTTATCTCCTCAATTTTTTCATATTTTGTTTCATCATATCTTCTAATAAAGATATTTTTATGAATTTTTTTACTGGTAATAAGATCCTCTTCTGTTAAATCATTTGATACAACACAAAAAGGAATATTTTCTTCTACAACCCTTGGGTTGTTTTCAATTAAAGATTTTAACATCACCTCAAATCCTATGAGGTAATTTTTTGTACATACACTTACAAACATATTAAAATTATAAAATTTAAATATAAAAAGTGTATAAATTAAAAAGTCCCAGATATTGGGACTTTTTAATTATTTGTTTAAAAGATCTAAAAGTTCTTGCTCTGTGTACTCTTCTTTAGCTTCTACATTCTCAACCAAAACCGGTCCGTTTGTAGTTCTAAATCTAACACCTCTTGGTACTTTTACAATCTTTTTGATTTCGTGTTCTCCTACTGTTTTTGGTTCTTCGTATTCAAACAAGATTTTTCTCTCTAGATTTTCCATTTGTTTTTGTTTTTATTTATTGTTTATTTATGCAATATTTAATACACCACTATTATTCCATACAGTTCCTGGTGCAAGACCTGCTGAGCTTGTTGGTAAACTACTTAAATGTAAACAGTTTAAATGTGTTGTATTTGCCGCCGTTGATGTTATACCGTTACCAACAATAAATGAACAGTTGTGAATTACTTTGTTATTACAACCACCCAAAACACCACTATAATCATTATTTATAGTATTACTATAGCCTCCACTTATTGTTGAGTAACACGTGTTAATTTTGTTGTTTTGACCACCTAACACGTTATTTTTTTCACCCAATATTGTATTTAATGTGCCACCAAGGATTATATTTTGTTCCGCATAACTACCTGATATTGTGTTGCAGTAACCGTTACCAATAAAATTATTACCAGCACAATAACCAGAACTTGTATTTTTCCAACCACCAATTATTACTGTTCCTTGTGGTGCGTATCCGGAAATAGTATTTTGACAACCACCAACTATTATTGTACCAAAATTATCACCAGACGTATCTATTGTATTAGATTTTCCCCCACCAATAAATGATTTTTGAACACTAGTTGTTAATACATTGTAACAACCACCAACAATTACTGAACAATCCCCATTATTTGTGTTACATAATCCACCACTAACAACTGAATAATTACCATTTGCGGTATTATTTACACCACATCTTAATGTAGAACAAGTTCCGGTACCAGTTTCATAAAGACCTCCACCGCCAATACCAGTTAAATTTGATCCATCACCATAGAAAGTATTTCCACTTATGGTTGTAGCACTTATTATATCTGTATTAAATCCCATTTTTTATTTTTTTATTTTTTATTTAACAAGATATAAACCTATTTTATCATTTATATCTTTCATTTTAATCCATCTACTAGGTATTTGTTGATTTTTAAGTACTCTAACTTGTCCTAGAAGTGCTACAATATTCCATTCAGCTCTTTCTTCTCTAGACACATAAAGAGTATTTGGATCATAATTAGAACTTAATTTTGGTCTTTTTGCTGTAACCGTAGTAAATATAGTTTCCCCACTTTGATTTATTGTTTCAGGTTTTTCATAAGTATAATCTTCCATAATTATTCTACCCCATTCATCTTTTTCGTATTTACCATTCCATTCATCAGCCGTACCGTTTTCAGTATTACCAACAACAGAAGGTGTTGCGGAAATAACACCTATAGCGTTATTAGAGTCTGTACATATTTTTATTTTATCACCATCTAATTCTACAACAGTCCCTACAGGAATAGAATCACCTAAAAGAGATTCAAAGTATTCTGCGTAATCAGCACCAGTGTTATAAGTAGCACCAGCACCGTAAACATTACCACTCGTATCAACCCTAAAACCGTTTGACCTAGCAGAATTTGAGGTACCCTTCCCAATTATAAAAAGTTGATTTGTATTCAATGTATTATTATATGTCCCAGAAACGTGTTGATAGTTCTCGTACGCGATTGTACCGTTTCCTTCAGCGTGAGAACCATAACCTAAAGTTAATGTTCTATCACCCTCACTATGTGAATAAATCCCACCCTGAAATGAGGTTTGGTATGGTAATACTTTACCAAACATAAAAGAACCAAAGTTATAAATTGAAAGTAAAGCTCCACTACCGACAAATATTGAAGGTGTTGATATTGTTATTTCTGTTCTTGTTGTGAATGAGGATGACGATACAGTATAGACATAACCATTTAAAATAACTATCGTACCATTTGTAAAATAAGAGGTTAAATCTCCATAAGCTATTGGGAGTGATATCACACTATTAAAAGCGCCATCCGTTACCCAAGCAGGTAAACCTGTTAATGTCGTACCTCCTTCAGCGTGTGAAGCGTAACCAACAGTTATTGTTGACGCTCCTTCAGCGTGAGAAATGGTACCAATTGTTAATGTATCATCACCTTCAGCGTGAGAACTATTACCAAGGGTTTTATTTATTGAAAAATAACCCCCCTCAACATGTGATCCTACCCCTAATGATTGTGCCACATTTTGGTTTACCCCTTGATATGGGTATGTTGTACCTAATGAAGTAGCATCATAAATAGAAAGTGGAAACCCACCACCAAGATTTAATGTTGTGTCGGTTAATTGTATTTTTGTAACAATAACAAATGTTGAGGAACTTACAGTATAAAATGAACCATCCAAAACTACGACAGTACCAGAAGGAAAATAAACAGACAAATCACCAAAACCACTAGGCAATTGTATTTGACCATTAAAAGTCCCATTTGTTTTCCAAGCAGGTAAACCTGTAAAACCATAACTACCTTCAGCATGTGAGTAATTACCGCGAGTTGTGGTTTGATATCCCTCGGCATGTGAGTAATTAGCACTAGTCGTTGTAAAATATCCCTCAGCATGTGAAGAAAGACCTGAAGCTATTGTATTGTAGCCTTCAGCGTGTGAGTAACTACCACTAGCTGTTGTATTATAACCAAAGGCAATTGACAAATACTCGTCAGCAGTAGAACCATTAGATTGTATACTATCGTAAAATGTTATTGGTGAGCACCCAACGACATTACATACGTGTAATTCGTTAATTGGGTTTCCGGATGTATTCCCACTAAATGTTCCAACAACACCAGTTAAATTTGATCCATCACCATAGAAAGTAGTTCCACTTATGGTTGTTGCACTTATTATATCTGTATTAAATCCCATTTTTATTTATAACTATTTAAGTTTATACGAATGTTCCGGATATAACCCAAACACCAAGAACTCGTTTTTCAATTATGAATGTTGCACCAGAAATACTCATTCTCCAAGATCCATCTGTAGTAACATCACCAAAGTAAATGTAACCAGTTGATTGGATGTTCGCGTTTGGCATAAATACCATATCATTTGTAACAGCCGCAATATTTTGACCTCCAACTACAGCACTTCTATCACCAACGGCGGTGTTATTATTTCCACCAAGGATCATAGATAAATTTCCTATAGCAGTATTTGAGGATCCGCCACCAATAACAGAAGAATATCCGGATGAGGTATTAAATATACCACCACCAACTGTAGCATAGGCGTTGTCTGATTTGTTTATTAATCCAGATGTTACAGAAGATCCATATCCGGATGCTGTATTACGTAAACCACCACCAATAAATGTAACGTCATTTGCTGTTGTGTTAAGGTATCCACCACCAATAGTTTGTCCGTTATAGTAAGATGAAACAGTAGTATTACAAGTACCACCAGCAATTGTATTACCAAACATATCATAATCTCCACTATAAGATGAGATTGTATTATAAGATCCACCACCAATTGTTGATCCATAATTATTATAAGAGTTAGATACTGTTATACAACCAATTGTATTATAAGATCCACCACCAATTGTTGAATTATTAGTGTAGTTTGTATTATTATTTCCACCACCGATAAATGAGAAGTTTGATGATGTTGCTTGACCAATATTAAATGTTAAATCATTTGTCGGTGAAGAACCTCCAGGAAGTGAAGATCCAGAAACAACAACTTGATCACCATTTTCATATCTAATACCAGGTATTACAACATTAACATTACTTACAACACCGGTATTTACGTCAAATGAAATTTGAAGTCCGGAACCATAACCTGTTTGTGTGTTTGGGTATGATGAGTAAGTTCCATCGGTAATTGCCGATGCGTCACCAGAATTAAACGAAACTGAAAGAACAATACCTGAAATATCGTTATTTTTATCTCCACCAACAATTGATGAAAATTCTCCAAGCACTTTATTACTACATCCACCACCATTAAATGTGTAATAGTTTCCAGATGTGTTAAGGTACCCACCAGAAATTGTTGCTGCACCAGTTACTCCACCACTTAATAAAGTTGTGTTGTTTAATCCACCACCAATTGTATCATAACTATTTAATGTTGTATTTCTACAACCACCAGCAATTGTTGACACATAAGATCTAGCATCATTTAATCTACCACCACCAATTGTTGAGTATGAATTACTTGTTGTGTTGTAACAACCACCACCAATAAAAGTATAACTTGCGGAAGATGTGTTTCCATAACCACCACTAATTGCTGAGTAATATCCACTTATTGTGTTATTTTCACCTCCGGAAATTGTTGAGACATCTCCTTGAATGATTGTGTTATCATCGCCACCCCCAATTGTTGAGTATTGTGAATTTGTTCCAATTGTGTTATTTGCACCACCACCAACTGTTGAGTAATCTCCAGATACTGTGTTTTCGTATCCACCACTAATTGTTGAGTATTCTCCAGATGCTGTATTTCTACATCCACCAGCAACTGTTGCGTAATTATTTATTGTTGTATTAACTTGGAATGTTACATCATCAACGCCTGGCGTTCCACCAAATAAAGATCCATCAAAAAATAACAAATCACCACCTTCGTATAAATTACCACCACTTATAATTTCAACATTATACAAAGAACCTGTGTTAAATGTGAAATTAAACAAACTTCCAAAACCGTATAATGAATTAGTTGATGTTGGATTTATAAAATTATAATTACCATTTAAAGTACCTCCAGTATATACTTGGTTGTATGTTCCTGATATTGTACCATAAGCGCCAGATTGGTTATTTCTACCACCACTAATTGTTCCATAACAACCATAACCAGTATTTGTTCTACCGCCTCCAATTGTTGAATAAGAACCACAATAATTAATTATATTACAACGACCACCCCCAATTGTTGAGCAACCAGCATTACTTTTATTGTTATAACCTCCACTAATCGTTGAATTGTTTCTCGTAACGGTATTTTCTGTACCACCGCCAATTGTACTATTTGTACCTAAAGTAGAAGTATTAATTTGTATTGTAACATCATCTGTTCCAGGTGTTCCTCCTGGGAATGTGCTACCGTCAAAGAATAATGTATCATTATCAACATAACCATAGCCATTATTTTGAATATTAACATTTACTAAATTAAATGAACCGCTAAAGTAGAATGAAAAAGTTGAATTTGATCCGTATCCTGATTGTGTTGAAGTTGGATTAAATGGACCAAAATACCCACTTAAAGTCCCACCAGTATAAACATAATTATATGTGCCGGTAACTATGCCAGAAATACCTATTGTGTTGTATTCACCACCGCCAATTGTTGAGAGATAAGAAGACGCTGTATTAAAATAACCACCACTTATTGTTGAGTAGTTTCCACTTGATGTGTTATCTCCACCACCACCAATTGTTGATCTATCACCTAAAGCTGTATTTCCTTCACCACCTGTTACTACAGATCCATTTCCACCAGCTAAGTTATCTCCACCACCACCGATAAATGAATCGTAATCTGATGCTGTGTTATTATAACCACCAGCAATTGTTACAGTTCCACAAGATGCTGTGTTACATCTACCACCACCAATAAATGAATCATATGCGTTAGACGTTGTGTTGTTATATCCACCAACAATTGTATTAAATGAATTTGAGTATGAACCACTTGCAGTGTTATTACATCCACCAACAACTATATTATAACCATTTAACGCGGTATTATTTAAACCACCAGAAACTAATGAATAGTCCCCACTAGCACTAGCACCAACACCACATCTTTGTGTTGAGTCAGTTCCGGAACCAACTTCATAAAGTGAAGCACCACTTCCAGTAGTCCCAGTTACAATCATACCAGTAGAATCTAAACCAAGATTAATAACCGGAGATCCAGATCCTATTGATTGGATATTAAGTTTTGGTACATATACAGTATCATTTTGTGTTCCTACAATGTTTTGTCCACCAATAATAGCACTTCTATTTGCTAATAATGTGTTGTAACTTCCGTTTCCAATAAATGAGTTACACCCAATTGCGGTGTTATTATCACCACCACCAACTGTTGATCCACTAATTGCAACACCATTATCTCCACCTAATACAACTGATTTTGCGCCGGCTGATGTGTTTCTATACCCACCAAGAATTGATGCGTATGTTCCGTTTACTGTATTACAAGCACCACCACCAAGGTAAGAATAATTTTTATTATTTGTGTTTTTAACACCACCACCTATTGTGGATCCATAACACATAGCTGTGTTACAAGCCCCACCAGCAACTGTTGAGTGTGTTAAAAGAGCAGTATTGTCTTTCCCACCTAATACCGTAGAATAACAATCTGCAGCTGTATTTCCGTCACCACATCTTACCGTTGATGTTGATCCACCAATTGGATCGTCTGTAATTACATATGCCATTTTTTATTTTTTTTTACTTTTTTATTTTCTTATAAATACATTTTTGATTTTAAAAGTCATTTACTTTTTAAAAAAAAGTATTAACTTCCTATTTCTGTTGCCAAACATATTTCACCCCATTCTCTTATTAATTTTGTCATATCATTAAAAGAAATGAATGCGTGACCGGACTTCCCCCAAGTTTGACCCCAACTATTTTTTATTCTAAATTGTTTTGTTTTTGTATCAACACCATTTAATACATAAGCATGACCTCCGGATAATCTTCCATTTGCCCTTATTAAACCGTTACGGTCTGGAAAAAACATATTGTAATACCAATTTGTACCAACTACAACTGGACCTAATTTTAAAATTGTATCAACTAAGGTTTGTAAATCATATGCCCAATAATACGATTTTATTTTTCCAATATTTTTAAGATATGTAGCCCCAGCACGAACAGAAGTCCCGTCATAATTTTCACCAATCCATTGATCTAATTTTTGTGCGTTTGTATATATTGTTGTTGGGTGTACAATTGGTGGTATTCCAGATTGACTAACCGGACCATCTTCTAACCAGTGAGCCCAAGAATAACCAACACATTGCGGTGTGTTTCCTTGATCACCCCACCATCCATTAGCGTCCCAATATCTTGATGTTAATATTTTTGGTGGTGTTTTACCCTGGATCAAAGTTTTCATATGATTTTTAATCAAATAGTTTTGATCCCTTTTATCTTCAATATACTCTCTACCTAATCCAAATGGTAATAATAAACCAGTTGTTGTTGTAGTTGTTGTAGGGTAAAAAGTTGTTGTTGTAGTTGTTGTATCCTCAATAACATATGTTATATCATTTGGGGGACAATACTGTGTTTGACAATCTGGACAGAATGGGTCAAAGAAACTAAACTTATCTTTTAATACATTAAAATTGTGCCTAATTTCAGATGATGTTATTGGTTCAACATACATTCTAAATTGAGAGATTCCACCGTCAAAAGTTCCACCAAATTCTTGTTCTAAAATAATGTTTGTTGTTAGACCAGAAAGTGACGTATTATTTAAAATTGATTTCGGAAATAACTCTGGATCTTGAATATAATCTGATGTTAAACCAGTACAAGATGAGAATGTTAAATTTTCGTGAAGACCTTGTGTACCACCACCCCAAGAAATTGAGAACGGAACACCTAATTGTCTTTCTTTATCAGTATTTAATCCTCTTGGGATAACTTCCTCAAAATCCTCAATTGTATAAATCTTTTTACCATTAACATAGATTTTTAATCTACCATTTCTAAATTTTTTATCTAAAGCCCACTTATCATTTAAATTTATAATTTCTATTTGTTCTGCGGTTTTCTTATCGTTTGTATATGGTGGTTTAATTAACGCAACAGTATTATTTGCTAGTGATTCTAAATAATATTTTTCTGTTATATCACCAAGACCTCCTTTATACCATAAATCACATTCATCAAGATAAGAATATCTTTCCCAGACAACATCAACAAGGAACCAGTGTTCTTCTTCTAAAAATGCTGGATTTTCATTTTGACAATATCCATAAATTGGGTCTGTACACCATTCTTGAATTGTATAACCGGTTACAAATGTAGTTCCAGTACCAGTTGTTGTATTTCCAGTTGTAATACAATCACCAGTAAATCTTAAAACTTTAATACCAATTCCTGGGTTTTTAGGATCCCCACATAGTTTAAAAGATATGTTATTTGATAAAACATCAAGTAATGGATCCTTCTCACAAGTATCCTCAATTGATGTTATTCCACTTGTTGATAAACAGTCAATACAATCTGTACAACCTTGACATTTTGTACAAGTAGGTGTACAAGTAGGGGTTGGTGTTTCACAAGTAGGAGTTGGTGTTGGTACTGGAGTTGGTGTTGGTGTTGGTGTTATAATATTACCAGGATGTGTAAAACATTGCCATCCACAATTCTCACAAGCGTATTCACCACAATTACAACCACAATTACTTTTTACGGTTTGAACTCCACCACATAAATTACAACCGTAACTTATATGTGGATCATAGCTTCCACCTTGTGGTCTGGGTGGATAAACATATATACATCTACTATTATCGGAATATGTACTACAGGCACAAGTTTGTAAACAACCAGATAATGGTGAAGTGACTCTTGTGTATCCGGTAAAACAATTTGGATGTCCATCAGCGTAATGGTAGAACTTATTTTCAGCTCTTGTACCAAAATAGAAAAACGTATTTTTATTTTTTGGATAAATTAAATTAAGTGTCGTTTCATTAGGGCCCGGACCATATTGATCACATAATCTTGGTTTTAATACCATCTCAACAGCCCAACCTTTATTCATTCTTTCTGGAAGAACCTCATAATCATACCCAAATAATTTATAAAATCCTTGATAAAAACCACCATATAACTCGTGGTATTTACCTACATTTGGATCGTTTTTACTTACAACTTCATATAATGTATATTTTGGAATACCAGAAAATTTAAAGTTTTGACCAGTATGACCTGTTACTTGGATTAACTTCATTCTACGGTCAACGTGTAATCTGTCAAATTTTACTGTATCGTTAAACAAACCTTGTGTAAAGTATAGTGTCTCACCGGTCATTTTATCGGTAAGACCATTATCAATTCCAGTTAAACCAATATCGCAAACTGTTGATGCTGAAAAACCGCAAAAACTAACATTTTTTGGGTTATAATAGTTTTGAGAAACAAAGTTATTGTTTGAATTAAAATTTTTATAAGTAAGCGTTAAATCCTGGGCTGTTAATGTATTGTCAATATCAAAGTATAACGGAAGTTTATTTCCGTAAGTTTGCGCAATAATATATGGAGAAAAAATAACTTCTTCACTGTAGTCTCTTTCATCGGATGTTAAAGACATATCCATAGAATCAGAAACTAAGTTCAGTTTGTATTTTTTATAAACATACTGGTTAATATTTTGTTCTGCCATTCTTTTTATTAATAAATACCACAGATCAAAGTATTTATATGAAAAACTGTATATATGATTGAGTTCAATAAAGAATATTTTCAAAAACCATATTACTTTTTCTTAAAGGATAGAGGATCCAAGATTTCATTATATTATTCTGTATCTGAAACTTTAACTGAGGCAAAAAAAGAAGACAAAAAAATTGACCTACCAAAAGAAAAAGAAGGGAAAGTAAAATCTTTCGTTTCAAAAGTTTTAAAAAGTGGAAAAAAAATTAGTCCTGAAGTAATTCAAAAACATTTAAAACAAATGTTAGATGGAGCTAAAAATGAAGTATTAGAAACAAAATTGGTTGCAAAAATTATTGCAAAATCTTTAAGTTCGTTTGTTAAAACTGGCGATTTTGATTTGGATAAAGAAGATTCGGATTTTTTAAAGGCACAATCAAGAGATATTATTAAAGTATTACCAATAGTAGTTTTTCAAATTGTTCCGGGATCTTCAGTTGCGACACCATTTATAGTTGAGTTAGGAAAAAAACTTGGAATTAAACTTAATAGTAAAATTCCTGAAAAATATAAAAAAACTGAAGCCGAAAAAGAGGGTGGTGAAATTGACGAATTAGTTGATGCCGATGGTAGTTTATCAAACTCAACAATTCCAATTTTAGATCAGGGACAGCACACACAATGGACTCAAGATATGAGAGCGGCTCTTAATAGAATGGCAAACGGTAATTTTCCGTTCAAAGCAAGAATATTTCATACTGAATCTGAAGAAGATGAAAAAATACTTGATGAAGAAGATTTTTCAGATGCTTATGGTTATGAAGAGATTGAAGATGAAAATGTTAAAACATTTAAAAATTGTATTGATGTCTTTAAAGATCTTGATATTAAAGACCCCTTTGAAAGATATGAAAGATGTATGTCATTTGGATTTGATCCTGAACTTGACCCTGAAGGAAAACAAAGGATCGTTGAATTGAGGAAAGAAAAAATGAGGCATATGATAGATGAACTTCTTTTAAATAAAAAATCAAAAGATGATGAAGTTTTAAACAAAGATAAAGAGGAGGACGATGATGAAGATTCTGTAATTTCAAAAATATTAATGAGAAATCTTGAATCAATTAAAAAAATTGCAGAAAAGGAAGGAATTGATTTAAATAAATTAGTTAAACATTTGAAAAAAGGTGAATAAAGATTTATACGGTCAAAATATTGAACTCCCAAAAGAAATAATGGAATATCTTGAAACTTGTTTTAACCACGTTGGTAATTCTAATGCAAATACAGAAGGACACAATAGAAATCAAGAATTAAGAGATACTGGATATGTAACGTACCAGCAATTGGGTAGGATTAAAAATTGGTTTGACAATTATGCTGGAGACGGAAAAGACGCACCTTATATATTAAATGGTGCTGATTATATGAGAAGTTGGGTTGATAGTACCTTAGAACATCTAAGAAATGACGATGGTATGAACAAACAAATAAGACAAGATTATCATCCAGAACCTATAGATAAAAAAATTGTGGATGATATGGGATGGTTAGCAGATATGAATAGACCATCAAAAGAACATAGTAAATTTGCTGATGATGTGGCAATAACCGAAACCCTAAAAAGGATAAACGAAATAATGAAAAAACTTTAATAATGGCACAAACTGAAAGATTGGATTTTAGTCAACCGATGAATGAACTTGGTGTGATTGGTGATGAGCAAAGAAAAAAACTTTTTCCTAAAAATGATTATAAGGAAACAAATAAGTATTCCGCAACAAACCCAGACGCACTTGGTGATGGTGATGAGTTTGGTAAAGGTACCGGTATTTTTCTTGATACAGCAAATGGTGGTTCGTCTGTTGATGCAATTGAGAGAATTAATGAAATAAAAATTAATGAATACCAAAAAGATAGTCCATACACTACACCAACCGCTTAATGAAATTAATAGAGTCATACGATAACTTAATTACCGAAGTTGCGTCAATTAATAATATAATTGATTCAATTAAAAAAAGACAACGAGTAATTGTTTACTACGATGGTGATGAACCAGGTGGTAAAGGATTAAGAATTGTTGAACCGGTATGTTATGGATATAGTAAAGCTGGCAATCCAGTATTAAGAGCTTGGGATGTTGAGGGTTCTTCTCATAGAGCTTATATTGGTAAAAAACCATTGCCAAGTTGGAGGTTATTTAGGGTTGATAAAATTATAACATACAAACCGACAACCGAAGTTTTTAATGAAGTAAGACCAAACTACAATCCATCCGGAGACAAGAGTATGACAAAGGTTATTATAAATGCGGTTTTCTAAAAACTATTTAAAGTTAGATAAAATTTAATAATATTCTATTATGAACTCAGAACAAGATTTAATAAATAAACTTATGATCTCCAAAAAAATTATGGAGAAACATAGTTCAATGTCAAGAGGGTCAGTCCCAGAAACTCAACTTACAAGAGACATACAAGTTGAGGATTTCCAACCGGTAAATGCAAATTATAATCTACCACCAGACATTATGATGGAATCACAAATTCCACAAACACCCAAACAACCAGAATTACCAACAAAAGATAGAATTTTAAATTCTAAATTACCGGACGAAATTAAACAATTAATGCTTGAACATCCAATTGACCAACCTAATATGGGTACTGGTACATCATTGTCAAATGATCTTGTTGAGAGAGCAGCAAGACTTATGAATACTAATGCAAAAGGTGAAGTAATTAACGAAACAGTAAAAACACCAAAACAAACAATACAACAACAACCATCTTTTAATGTAAATCAATTAAGAGATGTTATTAGAGAAACAGTTGAGGATGTTTTAAAAGAAAATGGTCTTTTAGTTGAGTCAACAACAAGAGCTGATGAGGCTTTTAAATTTAGAGTTGGTAATCACTTATTTGAAGGTAAGGTAACAAAAATTAAAAAAATATCTAAATAACGCGTATCATCAAAATTTAGATTTGTCCCTCGGTCTTTTAGATTGGGGGATTTTTTTATTGATATTTTACCTTTTGACAATACCGGACTATTTATAATTAAAACCATATATTATGCCATCAAAAATAAATTTAGATGAAAAATTAATAATTACCGAATATCTTAATGGTAAGAGTTCGTTAGTTTTGTGTAAGGAGTTTAACGTGTCAAAACCAACAATCCTTAAAATACTAAAAGAAAACAATGTAACAAGAAAAAGGGACAGATGTAAATCACTTGATATTAAAAAGTTTGGTGAGAAATATATTATTGATAGAAGTTGCCCAAAATGTGGCGGAGTTATAAATGTTACATCAAACCACCCAACAATTACTTGTCGGAATTATTTTAATTCCGTAAATAAAAACTCTTTATGTAAAAAATGTTCTTTAGACCAACAGGTTGGTGAGGGTAATTCTTTTTATGGTAAAAAACATACAAAAGAAACTAAAAAACAAATTTCTAAAAGTAGAAAGGGAAAAGCTATGGGTAAAAATAATTCTATGTCAAATCCAAATCATAGGAAAAAAACAACAGAAGCGATAAGAAAAAAATGGGCAAATGGTGAAATGGAACACGTTAGAAAAATATTTTCAGAAAAGTTAAAGGAAACTAGGAAATTGGGTAAAATTAAATCAGTTATAAGGTCCAAAATTGAAAAGGACATAATAAAGGAAATAAAATATATGGGTTATAAAGTAGATCACTCATTAAGGGTTGAGACAAAAATTTACGATATATACATACCAAAACTTAATTTGGTTATAGAATTTAATGGTGATTACTGGCATTGTAACCCAAAAAAATATGAACCAGATTATTACCATCAAGTAAAGAAAAAAACGGCTAAAGAATTATGGGAATACGATAAAAACAAGATTGACTTAGTAATAGAAAAGGGTTATAATTTAGAAGTGGTTTGGGAGTCCGATTATAAATCAGATAAAACCATAATAAATAAACTAATAAAAAAATATGACAGAAAATAGCCCCATGAATGGTCGTGAGAGAATTAGAGTATTAGTTCTCCCAAGTGACCAATCTGGGGTTGGCTGAGGTAAATTCCGTTCAGTTGACCCCCACGTTAAATTACAAAATATGTATCCGGATGATTTCCATGTGGATATTGATTATCAACCAAAAGTTAATGACATTAATTTCTGGAAAAAATACCAAATAGTTCATTTTCAC
>Ga0181352_1000393_pt1 | contig 18762 bp, 30 predicted proteins | sample Fa13VDMLBSN_FD_130103 | JGI IMG/M metagenome (GOLD analysis project Ga0181352, IMG submission 130103) | Freshwater viral communities from Lake Michigan, USA - Fa13.VD.MLB.S.N | ecosystem: Environmental > Aquatic > Freshwater > Lake | place: USA: Michigan | collected 2013-09-23 | reverse complement strand
ACTTCTTTTGCGTTCGTGAGCTTTGTTGCCGCTACGCTGGTTGAGCCGCTGAAGGTTTGCAGTGCGGTGAAGGTCGTTGCTGTTGCCGGAGCGACATAATCTGTGCCAGCGGTCGCCGCTGAAAAAGCACTTGTACCGTTACCTTTTAGCACGCCAGTAAGTGTCGTAGCTCCTGTGCCGCCTTGTGGAACGGTTACCGCTGCATTTGTTGATAAAAGCGTTACCGATGCGTCTGGAAGTGTGTAAGTTCGCGCTGTCGTTGGCCCACTAAACGTAATAACCTGCGTTGCAACTGGAATTGTGGTATTCGCATCTGGCAATGTAACAGTGCGGGATGCAGATAGCGTAGTTGGTTGGAGAGTGACTCGATAGGTGCTTGTCCCCCCGGCTCGACCTGCAAGAATGATGCCGTCCTGCGCTGCTGTGGCTGTCCCGAACGTCTGACCTGTGGCGTTGTAAAAGGTGTTTGCGCCTGTGAAGGCGTTGTTGGCAGATAACGTAACGTTGCCTGATGCCCCAATTAAAACGTAATCCGAGCCATTCCAAGCGCATAGCGCTGTAGTTCCGTTTGCAACCGTCACGCCTGTTGTTGGCGAAGTTGGCCCCCCGCGCAAGACGACACTTTGACTACCAGTTGTTGCATTGATAACAACATACAACTTACTTTGTTTTGGCGCGTTTATGTTCCGGGTAACAGTTCGTGAGCCAGTACAGTTAATCACCATGTACTGTGCGGTAGTTGAACCAATATTTGTTACGGTATCTGTTCCCGCAGTATTACTTAAATTAACATCTGCGTCTGTTGTTAAAGACAATGACCCAGCTATGGCAATATCAAGATATTGAGTTAATCCGTTATTAGTAATATTACCCCATGCGCCAGATTCAGTACCTGTCGTAATTATGGGTAAAGATAAAAGCGTTGTTGGTGAATAAGCCATGCTTTACTCCGTTTCTACAAGATCCCACTGGGCATCTTGATAATTGCCAATTTTATTCCACTGAGCATCTTGATAATTACCAATTTTATTCCAATCAGCGTCTTGGTAATTATTAATCAAACTCCAGTATAAAGACCCAAAAGAATTTACTTGCCCCCGAGCCTGGACACTAGTTAAAGGTACTGTGCGTTGCCCAACAGTTACCGATCCAACCGCACCAGAAGCTGAAACCCCAGAAAGCCCTTGACCACCTAACAACTCGCCAACATTACCCGATGCTACAACACCAGATAACCCAACCGTTATTGTCGGGCTAACTGCGCCTACTTGTCCAGCACTACTAACTGCTGTAAGTGGTGTTGAGTCAGCAAAAACGCTTCCTACAGACCCAGAACCATCTACCCCAGTAATAGCTACAAACTGTTCAAAAGATGTGCTTACATTTCCTACCGCACCGGAGGCTTCAACTCCTGTTAACGCTATCTGCCTCTCGGCTACTGTTACAGAACCAACATTTCCTGCTGCGGCTACACCTGTAAGACTCTGGCTAAGTTCTGGTGTTACTACCCCAACTGACCCAACTGCATTTACACCCGTCAAACTTACGTTTACTTCTAGGCTTACCGACCCCACTGACCCGGAAGATTCTACGCCTGTTATCGGAGTTATTTGCCCAGACGCTGCAATTACCGTACCTACCGCACCGGAAGCCTCTACCCCCGTTAACGCCTGTGTATTAGTAAGTGTTAAAGTACCTACCGCACCGGAGGCTTCTACACCCGTTAACGCTATTTGACGCTCGGCTAACGATACAGAACCAACATTACCGGATGCAGATACACCTGAAATCTCAACCGCAGGTGTAATATTTACGTTAAGGGTTCCTACACTCCCCGATGCAGTTACACCCGTTAAAGCTATAGTGTTAGTTGCAGTTAAATTGCCTACACTACCTGATGCAGTTACACCTGTTAGACCAACTGTGCTTGTTTGAGTTACGCTTCCTACAGCACCTGTGGCAGCAACTCCTGTTAAATTTATCGTATTTGTTTCGGCTACATTACCTACCGCACCTGTAGCAGCTACACCAGTAAGCGCAACCTCGGTAACACCACTATACCCCCAAGTACCAGAACCCCAAGGACCGAACCCCCAGCCTTCGGTAATAGGCGCTCCTCCACTTTCACCTGTGGCTCCAAATGCCGCGCCGCCAAATGCTGAGAAACCGAACACATTGTTGCCTTATAGGAGCTGTGCGGTTGTTAAGTTAATAACTTGGTCAGTGGTTAAGTTTACCGGCGTTTCTTGTATTTCGATAGGCTCAACGTTAGGCCACGCACCCTCGACCCAGCTTCTTGTGTCGTGCTGCCAATTCCACTGATAGCCCTCACGATTAGTCCATTGCATACGACACCCAATTAGTCGTTGGTTCATCCCATTGATATAAATTGCCGTCGTTAGGGTATGGCACTGGAGGCTCCCATAAACATGTTTGTTCGTTTAACGTCCAGCTAGGAAAAGGTTTTGGGGGAATAAAAGCATCACGCTGTGGATCGTATGTGTAGCCGATGCCTGCGTAGTTTTTTCTGAAGTTTCCGTTGTAGCTGGTCTGCTTCCAAGCCAAATATCCGTTTGACCAGTTAATCAGAAAATCAATGCCTCGCTGCTCTTGCTCTACGCCGTTCTCATCCAAAAGATCGTTGTTATGCACAACGTGAACTTCAAGCACGACATTGTTTTCATCTAGTTTTGCAAAGTGAGCCATGCGCAATCCCTAGAATGTGATGGAGCCGTTGCCGGTCCACTTATAAGTTCGATACCCGCCAGAGACTGTGATTGTTGGTGAGCCTGTGGTTGATGTTGCTGCGGCATAGCTGTCTGCGTAACGGATGATGACTACGCCAGAGCCTCCGTTGCCGCCACGAGCAGTAAATACTCCGCCGTTCCCAGTACCCCCACCGCCGCCACCTAAATTAGATGGAGCATCGCCTCCTTGAACGTTACCAACTGCTCCATTTCCACTTACTCCTGACACGCCAGAGCCTGCTGTCCCGCCAGTAGACACGCCACCCCCACCGCCAGCGGCATACGTCACAGAAGACCCAGATATTGAGGAGGCAGAGCCAGCGCCACCAGCACCCCCAACAGTTGCCCCGCACGCACTACCAGTACCCCCAGCGCCTCCGCCGCCTCCGCCACCTCTAGGTTCATTACCACCACCGCCATTGTTACCTTGGGACGGAGAAGTTGAAGGCGTGTTACCAGTACCACCTGTTCCGGCACCGTTAAAATTGCCACCGCCTCCGCCCGAACCACCATTTGCGCCATTTTTATTGGTGCTGTTTACAACGTTGCCACCACCGCCCCCACCGGTAGACGTAATAGTCCCAAAAACCGAATCATTGCCGTTAGCACCTCTAGTGCTTCCAGCGACACTGGGTGTTCCAGCTCCACCGCCTCCCACAGTTACTGTAATCGCAGATCCAGCGGTAACAGCGAGCCCAGTGTTTGTTCTATAACCACCAGCCCCACCGCCACCTATACCACCGCCGCCTGCCCCAGCAACAACCAAATATTCAACATCAGGGGGTGGCCCAGCCGCTCCTGAGATCGCAGCCACCATCGCCGTAAGTGCGCCAGCCATCAGGTCACTCCTGGCCCAGTTACCCACCAAGTGTCGGTGTCTACTTTTAGAAGCGAGGCCAAACCCTTTGTCGCCACGGTGCGGTTTCCTGTGGTTCCGTTTGCTAATTGAAATGTCACGCCTGCGCCAGAGATCGTCAGATTGCCTGAGTTGTTGTTAGCCACAAGAATTGTCGTTCCAGTTGGGAAAGCCACAGATGAATTAGTTGGTACTGTCAAGGTTGCTGTAGACCCACCAGTAAACCAAACATGCTTACCCGCATCTGTTAACGCTAGCGTTGTATTTGTGCTTTGTGGTGCGTTGATGTAACCCACAGAGCTAATCGCCATCGTGCTGTTTTTCAGCAGCTTGCCCGTCGTTCCATCATAGACCGCAAGAACGCTATCTGTTGAGCTGGCAGGGCCAACCACATCACCAGCGCCTGCCAAAGCCATCAAGCTCCAATAGGTCGCATTAGTTGGCAGATTGCCTGTCGATGCCAGAATACAAATGTAGGTCGAGTTGTTGTAACTCACTACATCATTGGCGACATAAGCCGTTGCCCCACTGTAAGCACCCCGCCAAATAAATGACGTTCCGTTTGTGCCATTCGTGCCGTTTGTCCCGGCTTGCGCTAGTAATGACCAATATGTTGCGTTGGTAGGAAGATTGCCAGTAGAGTTAAGTATGCAGATATAGGATGAGTTGTTATAAGAAACAACGTCGTTTACTACGTAAGCAGTACCCGCACTGTACGCGCCAAGCCATTTTGCACTTGCAGCATAAGTAAGACTGTTCCAAGCCGTGGAGCCATTACCAATCTTGAACCGCCCTGTATCCGTTTCCGCACCAATTTCACCTACCATTAAAGTAGGGTTAGCAGATGTCCACTGAGCAGCAGTGCCATTACGAGTTTGAATTTGAACGGCCATTAGGGTGCTCCTCCATCGATAGCCTGTGCGCCGCCATAGTTAGTTGAGGGTACGCCGCCATCCAAGTTTGGCGAATTAGCCAGCGTTGCTTCAGCAGGAAGTGTTACGAATACGTTTTGTGTTCCAGAGCTAAAATTTATTCTGCTTGTATTTCCGGCAGAATTTGATAGCACCGTATCCCTTGACAATGTTGTGCCAGAAGACGTGTAAGTTCCGATTCCAACTTCCCAGTTAGAACCTGACTGGTCGGCTATCGTGTAGTAAGTGCTATTACCGTCACCAATAACTGCAAAGTCTTGGAACCCAGTTACCGCCGCGCCTAGGGTTATGGTTGTACCCGACCCCGGCGCAGATACAGTAACTTGTACACGATCAGCAACTACAAAAGCCACGATTATGTAGTCGCAAGTCTAAGTAAAGCGTTGGTCGTGTTATTTGTAGGCATTGTCAGCGTAAACGTACCAGCCGTAATTGTCTGAGAGCCAAACGTATGAACACTAACCGCTTTATTTGACTGAGTTGAGTTGTAAATCAAAACACAATCAAAAGCCGTAGAAAGCGTAACGCTGGTGTACGAAATTGACGCTGTAGGCGTAGTAAACGCTACCCCTGCCGTAGAAGAAGAGTTGGTTGCCGTAGGAGCATTCCAACCAGATATAGACACCCCACCCGCTGTATAGTTTGTTCCAGATACTTCATTAGTAGCTGAATAAGCAGTGGTGGAAGCGTTTACAGTAGCCGAAGCAAGATACAACGCAGCTTTAAACGTATCTGCCGTAGACGTGCCTCTTGTTGGAGCAGTACCAAAATTATGAGTGGCTGTTAAAAGCTCACCCATAAACGAAGTACACATAGATTGGGTATTAGCCATGATATTTCCTTAAAAAGTTGCCACTTCTGCACCTGCAAATGCAGGCATTTGTTTCAAAGTAACGTGGGCAGAACGATGAACTAACTCACCCTCATGCCAATACTCTACCCATGTAGTGTATTCGTTATCGTTGTCGATGACACCTTCTTTTTTATCAAGAAGCGCCTCATCCATATCGCCTTTGGTTGTAAAGACTGTTGCCATGCTAGTCCATCCTTATCAAAGCATTTGTTGCTGAATTGGTAGGCATCGTAATTGTAAACTTTGTTGTCGTTGTTTTATCTGAACCAAAATCTAAAACAGCTATAGATCGATCCGCTTTGCTGCTGTTGTAAATTAAAGCACACCGCGCAGTAAATGAAGCAGGATCCCAAATCACATTATCAAAGTCTACAAACGCAACGGTCCCAGAAGAACTAACCGTTGTACCCGTTAACACTTTTCCACCTGCGCTATAACCAGTACCTGATACTTCGTTGGCTGTCGTGTATACCGTCGTGGCTTGGTTCAAATCAGCATTAGCCGTATACAAAGCAATCTTTAAAGTGTCCGTTAGAAGATCGTGAATGCCTTCATACAGTTCCACTTTAAAGCTAGTTGTTTGTCCTTGGACAATACTCATGACACCTGGACCCTAACCTGACCATCACGGTAAGCATCCATTCTTTGCTTACCGTCACCCAAGTTCTTCAGTAACGCTATCGATTGAACATATCGGTCTTTTGCTAATGCTACTAAATCTTGTTCTAACTTAAGGAACGTCGAACCTTCGTACAACGTAGCATTTAACAAGACCGAATCAAAGTTCTCCCCTAACCAAGACGTGTTGGCATCAACAATTGATTCTGGATAGTAGAAGTAATGAAGTTCAACACCATAAATTGCATCTGGCGTGGGGCCAAGAATGAAACTTAAATTATTAGAAATAACGCCACCATTTACGGTAGGACCAAAGATTGCGTAATGTTTTGGCCGACCAAGACCTGTACCCAAGGTTTTTGGATAGGCTTCTCTAATAAAGTTTACGTCTTTGTTCAACAAATAGTGGTATTCGTTATTTGCATCAATGATGGCTAAAGAATAAGCCGACAAGAAATCTGGAGGCGCGCTTAAGTATTGATTGCTTGCCTCAGTAACGCCTGTCATGTTTTTTCTAAAATACGAAACTTGTACAGTATTGTAGATACGTTGTTCCGCCTGACGGATCATCGTATTGATGTCCGCCGTCGTAAACGTGGTTTCTAGATAATCCTGAACCGCTGTAACAAGTTCCGTATAGGTCACGCCATTGGTCCTCTAGCCATTACACCTTTGGTGGCAGCTCCAGTACCACGGATTTTAATCCCCGTAGTCTTGATGTCCTTCTCGGGATACCCCGCTGTATGGACAACCGGAACTGGTTTAGGTTGTTTCAATACCTTTACATTTTTCATTTCATGCCTCGATACTTAAAAGAAGATTTCTTTTGATTAGCAACCTTAGCTAGGTTGCGTCCCATCTTAAGCATATCGGAATTTGTCTTTCCGCCTTTTGCTAATTTGGTCATTGGCTTGCCAGGATGCAAAGCCTTTTCATGTTTATGTACCGCAGTCTTTGCATCCATGATGCACTCCTATGTTAAAGATATCGTTACTGTACCAACAGCCGTGGCTGCGGCCAAGTAGTTTGGCGTTAATGGATTATCAAAAGCAGAAGCACCACCAACTGGACTCCAGCCCCATTGAATGTCTCGAGATCCGCCCGTAGGAACGCCGCCTGTCGAATTAGGTAACAACTCAAGACCATTGACTCCAGCCGTAACATAAGTTGTATCTTTACGTGGGTTTCTTACGGCCTGCGGATCATCCACAGGGAACATACCTAATAATAATTGCGGCTGATCGGGATCCCAACACTCATCACAAACCAACAGGTTGTACTTCTTTGTCTTAATGATTTCCGTACGAAGTTTTTTTAACTTGAACTGCTGGCCGCATCGATCACACATTGCAATCGAATTTTTTCCAGACGCAAATCTGTTACCCATATCCGCCACCTGACCCAATAAACTGTTGGCGTGGCACAAATCGTATAGCAGCTTTCTCTCGGTCTTCGCCTGCTGCTAAGTTGAATTGCTCTTCATAAGCCATCTTCAACATATCAACTCGAGATACAAGTTCTGGCTGTTTCATGGCAATGTAGTACGCCAGACCTGCTACTAAACATGGAAGGAAACGGAAGTTCATGTCCGCAGTCTGAATACCCGATCCTGCGTCTTGGACTCTTCTCATTCTCCAGTAGACAAACTGATAAGTCGTACTGTTGTCTGGCGTAGGCCAGACTGTTACCGCCGGAAGGTTGGGGTTATAGATCGTTGCCCCTGCTGTATGGCTCGCCGCCGTGGTCCCATTTTGTCCACGAACCACACCACCTAGTGAATTACCATCTAACCACTGGTACAGAATGTCTTCACTATCAATACGAACAAACCCTGCGCTTGGAAGACTCGCCGTTGAACTAAGCGTAATTGTTGTGGTTGTCGAGTTAATTGTTGAAGACAACGTCGCATTAGCAGGGGAAACTTGTCCCGATAGCCTTTGAATCCACACCTGAATAGGACGCGCCTGCTGTAACTTATTAGGGATGGTGGCGTAGGTTGAAACGCTAATCCTGGTAATCGTTAAATCAGCCTGAGTCGATGAAACGTTCTGACCTGTACGGATTACGTGTTCAAGTAAATCTATCGTATCTGTGGGTAATGCATACGTATTTACGCCTGCTGTCAGGGTGATCGTTCCCTGATCAATAGTCCACATATTAATGCCACGGTTCTGCCACTCAATAGTCATCAGATTCATAGAACGCCGTGCCGTACGGAGGTCATAACCAGTCCGCATCTCTCGGCCAGCCCTCTCCCACGCTTCTTCAGCGATCTCTGTGAACTCTGGTGAAAAACCAGTTGAACCGCTAGTGGTCATCTAAATCTCGCAGTCTTAGCGGCAATTTTTGCCGGTTGCTTAACAAACTGTTTTCCTGCGTTTTTTCCAGCTCGCTTTGCTCTTGTAGTCGCAGCGTACTCTGAAGGTGTAAGAGATTTAATTGCCGCCTCCGGGAGATATCGTTCGCCAGTTGCTTTTGAACCCTGTGTGCTAGGTTTGCCACTGCGTGTCCCCCACTTTTGGTCAGTCCAATTCTTCAGACTTTGCTGCGGTGCTTTCACTTCATCTTCTTTAACGTCTGAGCCAGCCTTGCTCGTTGCCCCATTTTACCGGGAGCCTTTGCTGCTTTAGCTAACTTACTTGCGGGAATCGGTTTATCGCCTTTGACGCCTAACGACTTACGCAAAGCGCCAGGTTTCTTGATGGCTTCTTTAATCCACTTACCACCTTTAAACCCCGGAACACCACGTCCTTTTAATACATCAGCACGAGTTACCTTGCCATCATCATTAAGATCCGGAAAATCCTTAGTCACGGTAACCTCCGCCTTTTTGCTTGTACTTCATAGCAAGCATTTGTGCTTTGCGAGCTGACCACTGCCCAGGCGATCCGCCTTTGCCACCAGCTTTTATGCTGTTGAACAATGCTTTACGCATCCCCGGCTTTGTGTAGTTTCCTGCTTCGTTGACACGAGACTCACCGCCTTCTGCAAAAACCATAAAGTCCGTATCGTCTCGACGCTTCTTACGCCGAGCCGTGGGCATCTTTGAGGGCATGATTGCCCCCATGCCACGAGAAGCTAGCATCTCAGCACTTACCGCCGTAGTTCATCTTTTTAACTTTACCACCAGCCTTCATGCCGGTAGATCCCTTCATGGTTACTTCCATGCCACGGGTCTTACCTTTCTTGGCAATACCATCAGCAGCTTTATGACCAGCAGCAAGACCGCCAGCAGCATAAGCCTTACCACCGCGCTTCATGCCCTTCATCTCTTCCATCTCATGTTTGATCATGGACTTTGGCGCGCCTTTGGCTTTCATAAAACCAACTTCTTTCTTCATCATTGCTTTGGGTTCTTTCATTTCACCACCATCCTTTTTAGTGAACTCTTTACCAACAGACATTGGAACACCAACCTTCTTGGCAAACTTAGGGTTATGCGCCACTGCTTGCATAAACTTTTCTTGTTTGTCACTTACAGTAGGCATTACATCTTCACCATAGTACCTTTGGTCTTGCCACGTTTAGCGCAACCGTCAGCGCGGCTAGAAGCAGACCCGCCTTTGGAATACATCATGCCGCCACTCTTTGCGGTCACAACTTCTTCGCTCATCATATCCATAACGCCCATATCCGCCGTCTTGGGTTTGGGTTTTGGTTTTGGTTTGGGTTTCTTTGGAGCAAGACGTGGATCGTATTTTGACGTTTCCATATCTGGAGGGCTAGGTACATTATTTACTATCGCCATGATCATCCTTTCTTTGCGAGGGCATCAATTTTTGCTTCAAGCCGTTCAAAGCCTGAGTCAAATCTTTCCATAATCTTTTCAAGGTCTGCACGAACTTCTGCGCGAGTGATGTGATCACGAGCAATCTCCTCTCGTGTTCGATTCAAGAGAATCTGGATGCGTTTTTGTTCATCAGAAGAATTCTTCAGCATGAACATCACCAGCCCCACTAGAAACGAAGTGATTAAATTCCAAACAAGCGTACCCGTTTCCATTTAGCACTTCCATTTTTCCAGATACTTTGCAAGTTGCAAAGCTCTTTCCGAACTGTCATCAACATTGCCAGCGGCTAGATTACACCGCCCACATAGCAAGTCTCTAACTTCTTTGCTTTTATGGTTGTGGTCTACGCAAGGTTTATCCTTAGAATTCCCTTCAATATTGAAAACTTTTTGGCAACAAGCGCATTTGCCACCTTGAGCTAACAACATTTCAGCAAATTTTGCCGGTGTAATCCCGTACTTAGCTGGTAAATTATATTTACGTACATCAGCCCTCATGCAGGGCTTACACGCGTAACCTAAACCAGACGTCTGGAATTTGTTTTTATTAAACTGATCTGGTAATTTCCATTCTCGGCACTTACTACACCGATACCTGCCAAACGCATCAGGTAGTTTTGGACGGCGACCCCAGTCTCTTTTTGCGGTCAACATTTCCAAGTCCTCAGACTTTTATTAATGCGACTATTAGGATCTTTAGCTGTTTTTGCTGAAGTATTCTCTTTCTTATGCCCTTCCATCCTGGCACAAAATGATTTCTTTCGTGAACCGCCTTCAGGCTGAGGAGGTTTGAGTCCGGGTTTCCCCGGATTAGCTGCGTTATACGAAGCTCTGCCTTTGGCATTCAAACCACCTTTTGGGTTTTTGCCTTCCTTGCGCTGCCATGCAGGAGACTTAGCCATAGAAGATCGTAACGCTTGCTATGTTAGTCAAGCTTGCGTAGATGTCGGTCGTGAATCGAACACCTTCGCCAGGAACTAATGTGTAGAAAGAATTAGGATTTGAATTAGCAGGGATGTCAATTTCAATCAAAGTCGTCCCGCTAGAACCACCATTTTTCAATAACAACGTTCCGGCAACACTTGCCGTAGCGCAGATTGAAAATCCTTTAACACGAGCAGGCGCAGCATAAACGGTTCCAGATGCGTTTAGATGCGCCGACTTAACGTCATATTGCATTGCCATGACGTACTCCTAATTAGGCTGCGGTCGTGATAGCAGTCCAAGTCGTAGCACCGTCCGTATTGATGTAGGCGCGAGTACTGGTCGAAGACCCATCAGTGCGGAGATATAACGAACCTTGTGCCGCTGACACAGTTGGCGCGCCAGAACCTACATAAATACCAAGCCCTGCGGTAGAGGAAGCGAGAAACGCTGCCATGCCGCCAGCAGTAGGAGCAGTTCCGCTATCAGCGGTTACATTACCGGTAGCAGAAAGCGAAGCGACAGTAGTAGCAGCAGCAAACGTTGCGTCAACAGTGACAGCACCCGTCGTGCTATTAACTGAAATATCTTGGAATCCAGCAACCGATCTTACTGGACCAGTGAATGTGGTATTAGCCATTTAATCCTCACATGCGATACGGTGTATTAGTCTGCATGTTCGTCAGCCGGGACTGTCTAATACACCGGATAACCCCGGAATAGTATGTTTGTATCAGTTTCTATGGGTGGTGTCAATTAACTTATTTGACTTTAAAAGGTTCTCTTGCTGGGGGATAACTCGCAAGTTCCATGGTACGTGCAGCCCACATACAAGTTCAGATCTTAGAGGAACAATGTGATCTACAACATATTGTTCGCCAGTGGTCTTACTCATAGTTATTGCAATTTGATATATCTGCCGAATCTCAGACTTTTGTTTTCTGCTTAACCACTTTGGCGTTGCTAACCTATGTTTTCTTCGCCTTGATTTGGTATCTGCACGAACCCATACAACGTTTTTTTCTTTCCATGCTTTTTGATATACACGCTTAACTTCTAGAGGACGTGTAGCAGCAGCTTGAATCACTTGTTCGCGATTGATTTCATACCATGCATTTTTTCTTTCTTTAACATCATCTCTTTTGTTGTACTCCCGGAAGTAATCTGCGCGTTTTTCTGCTGCCTCTTGCCACTCCACCTTTAAGCAGTCAACGCATGACCCTTTTGTTTTGCGTGGTGCGATATGCCCATGCTTGCACGGCTCGCCTGTGAAGTAATACTTGGCTCCTGAATCTTTGGCTTCTTTGCGGGTTTTGGGTAGGTTCGTGGTATCCATTTTATCTCCTGTGACTTAGTAACAGGTAATGTACCACAGTTATGATAGAAAACAAAAAACCCCGCCGAAGCGGGGTTCTCTGCGCTAAGTGCTTGATTTACATCAAGCTCCGGGGCTTCCGAAGATACCGAGCGGATCGCTCACTCCAAATGAGTAGCGTTCACGACTCTTGTAACGAACGTTTCCGGTGTCGAAGTCTCCATCCATTGACGTACTCAACGGTGTCCGCACGAAGTGCTTAAGTCCGTTAGGAACATCGGTGGTGAGGAACCAAGCGTTGGTGTCAGTCAAGAAGTGATTGACGGTGTAGCCTTCAGGGATTGAACCCATCATCTTCAACGCGTTCACATCGTTGTCTGCTGTAGCCACACGAAGCTCGGTTTGCAGCAAGCGGGTTGCTGTAAACATGAGATTCGGAGGAACAACCAGCTTGCGTGGCTTGGCTGCGATCAACAGACCACGTTCGTCCGTCCACCCTGCGATTTGAATAACGGCGTTTTCCAACGACGTTTCGTTCAAGTCAGCAGCGGTAGAAGGCGTGTTGCTGTTGGTGCCACCAGAGATGAGCGGATGAGCTGTCGAGAACAGAGGCTGTCCGTCACCATAGGTAACGACGGAGTTAAAGCCGTTGTTCAAAACTGCTGCTGCCTTCACCTGCTTGGTGTAAGCCATGGCACGAGCCAATGCTTTGGTGTAACGCGACGACAGGCTGTCGTACAGGTTATCTTCCACGGCCTCTTCGGTGATCGAAAAGCCCATAGCAATGGTTTCGTGGTTGTACCTTGCGGTCCATGCTTCTTGTGCGTTGTCATAAGCAATCGCACTGCCTTCCGGTTTGACCGGAGCGGCACTAAAGCCAGACAGCTTGGTTTCCTCTTCGAAGCTGCGTTCAGAAGATTCAGTTTCGTAAATCTCCTTATGCTCTTCGCCATAACGAGCATACTCCAGACCGAACAATGCATTCAGGCCGGGGAGAAGCTCTTTCAGTAGTTGCGCGCGTGAAATAGCCATTTAAATTTCCCCTTAAACGCCAGTTGCGAACTGGTAGCTGTGGTAGCCTTGGTTCCACTTGACGAGGACTTCTGGGTAACCAACGAAGGTTACTGTCTGTCCTGCGGCCAAAGTGATTGCCGAAGCTAAAGTCACCGTCGTGCTGTTAACGTTTGTCACGTAGTTGTATGAACCACTACGGAAAGCGCCAGCCGTTGCAGTCGGTGCAATGATTTGCATACCTGCTTGCAAACCAGTTACTGCCGCCGTCAACGTGAGGGTGGTCGAAGAACCCGAAGTACTTCCTACACCGGTAAGGGTATAAGCTGTCTCAGGTACAACTGCAACGATACGGAAGGGAAGCGCAGTCGTAACACGCTTATTACCAGTACCGTTTGTTGGGTTGTCTGCCGAAACGGCCATGGCTGAATTACCCGTGATGCTACTGCCGGCAGTGCCAGTAACTGCATACACGTTTGTCCCAACCAAACCAGTTGAAGCATAACCAATCGTCGTTGCTGTGTTAGATACAGAACCCGATTGTCCAACCATGGCAACCTTGAAGACTGCCGAAGGATCATCCACAACATAAGCTACTGCGTCATTGGCTGCGGTTGAAGCAGGCCAATACTGAGCAAACAGCTTTTGTCCGGTGGAAGGATTGGTATATGAGCAACCTACAAATACCCCGATTTGACCGGCGCGAGCCGTTGTCGTGGTAGAAGTAGACATACCCGTGATGTTGATTGCACCACCCGCAAGCTCAATCAGGTCACCATTAAAGATGCTGGTTGAATAAGCGTAGGGGATGGGAATCTGACGAGTGGCTCCAGCATAGGGTAGGCCGTTTAACTCATTAATCGGCACAAAACCAAATGCGGAGCTTACTGTGGGATAAGCCATCTTTAACTCCTAAGTTTAAGAAGCTCCACGTCCGAAAGTGACTTTGCTTTGCCGATCTTTAAAGAGTGGCATTCTCGAGTCATTTTCTCGCATGAAGTTGTTGTCTACAGATTGCATTTGAGCATCAGTTTGTTTCTGATAGAACTCATTGCGTTGACCAACCATTTCAGAAGGTGTTTTGCAAAGCAACAGACCACCGATCTCAATGCTGTCTGGAAACCGCAAGGTTTGGCCAGCCATCATCTGGATTTCAGGATGCATCGAAGCTTTAACAGGTTCCCAGCCTTCACGTAACTTGGAAGAAATGTGACGTGGATCAGCCTCACCCAAAGTGCTAATACGAATCCAACGAAAGTTATACCCTGGCTCCGGTGTCGGATCAGGTAATAACTGCGGCGGCATCCACTTCTTTGGACGTTCTACCGTTTCCCTTGATTCGCGTTGACCTCGTTCTTGCTTTTCCATTTCAATTCCTTTGTAGTTTTGCCACTTCGAGTGCGTATACCTCAATCGGTATCTTGTAGCGATTGGCATAATCAACCTGTTTTTGTGTCAGCTTTACTTTCTTAGGAGTAACGCTGCGCGTAGCAGGTGCCACATTTGACTTTACTGACCGTCTAGGTGTTTCCTCGGCGTCAAAGTATTCCGGGAAAACTTGTCTCATACGAGTGTTTAATTTCTCGTAGTACTCATCAGACGATGCATCGACGCCTTGCTTAATAAGCTTGGAGTGATACGCCAAGACAAACCCTGTCATTTCATCGTCTGAGCCAAACCAAGGATTATCCTTTTTCCATGACTCGGCTTTAGGATCAACCTTCGGTGCCTCAATATGTACTTCTTTTTCAGGCTCTTGTCTAGTCGGCTTAAAGTTATTAACGCGTTCTAACTTTATTTTGGCTGACGTTAACTCCTCTTGGGCCGTTACTAAACGATCACTGTCGCCAGATTCATACGCTTCTTTGTATTTCCTCTTGGCGTCTTCAAGTTCGTTGCTAACCGTTTTTTTGGCTTGCTCAAGTAAAGCTTGTTGCCCTTCAGATAAAGAACTCTTAAGTTTCTTATTCTCTTCGGCAATAGCCTGGGCTACGCGAAACGCTTCATCCTTTGCGCGTTCTGCTTCTTCGGCTCGCTGTTTCTCTGTCTTGTATCCTTTATATAAGTGATCAATCCTTTGTTTGACTTTTTCGCTGTACTCTTTGACTTCAAAGTCATCTAAAGGCTTAGGATCTTCTCGAAGTTTGGAGTGCTTAGGCTTTTCGTCTTCGACAATCTCAACCTCAACATCACTTTCAACTTCAACTTCGATCTTCTCTTCTTTCTCATCTGGAAACTTATAGTCTTCGTTCATACGTCCTCCTATGCTCTTGAAATACCGCGTGGATCTTGAACGACAGCTTCGACTGAATCATCGTTAATGATCCTGAACTCTTTGCCGTGAATTTTGATCCTGGTCCCGGTGTTAGGACGGACAAGTACAAAATCTCCTACCTTGCATGAAGGCCCACTAGGGAAACGAGTCTTATCTTTATAAGCGTCTGGCCCTAGCTTTACTACAAACAACACAGGCGATAAGACTTCTTCGTAGTACATCGTTGACCCAGCTTTAACCAAGCCACTGTCATACTCATCATCTACTTCTGGTAGTACGCACAACACATGGTATGTAGAAGGTTCAGGCAACTGCTTGGCCTTTTCTTCTGCCGACTCTGGCAACGTGGTTGCCGATTCTCCGTCTTGGGAGATTAATAACTCACTCATCTTCAATTTCCTTTGTACGACTCGCAAGGTCTTGCACTTCTATCTGCGCGGATCGTAGACCCCGGATAACGCCGCACAGTTCCCGATACTCGGCGTAATCTTTTGCCGAGCCGTTGCTCAAAGACTCATTCAAATTAAGAATGCGTTCTTGTAATTTGTGATGCAAATGTTCAAATATATCCATGTTAAATCCGTTTGAACGTTATATGGTCAATACCTGCAGCTTTTCCCCATACTCTTATGTAGTTGCATATTGGGCGTTCGTTACACTCTTCACATTTTTTTTCTACGCTTGTTGTGTTATCACCATGGTTACGATAAAAATACAGAACTTTTGGTAAGTGATAACACGGCATTTGTTCTGCAATTTGCATAAATAAATCCCCGTCTTCACAGCGGTTTAATTGTGTATTAAACCCAGAAGTTTTTATATATGCAGACTTTCTGTACATACCAAAATGACGCCAGCCATGTTGATAAAGTTTTTTGGCGTCATATGTTTTGCTTTGTGCGTAACTTTCTACTTCATCTTTCCTATTAATTTGTGCAAAATCAGAATAAATTAAACCGACATCTGGTTTCTTTTTAAAACATTCAATCATTTCCTCTAATGCCCACCGTTCTAACATATCGTCAGAATCAATATGGCCTATTAATTCGCCATCAGATGCATCAACAGCTTTTTTCCTTGTAATACCTATACCTTGATTTTGATCATTCTTTAAAATCTTTATTTCTGGTTGTTTATATAAAGCGCCAACTAATTCGTAGGAACCATCTGTTGATCCATCATCAACAATTATTAATTCCCAGTCCTTATGAGTTTGCGCCAATACGCTATCAACAGCGCGTTTAACAAAGGCCGCGTTATTAAACAGCGGCATGATTAAAGATACTTTCATCTGTTATTTAATTTAGTTAATACATCAGCTTTTAGTTTCTTATCAAAGTCAGACGACTTAGCCGCTATACGCTGCTGTTCTTTTCTAGCTTCAACTGCGATACGCTCTTGTTCAACCTGTAGTCTGGCTTGTGCAAGTGCAATATCTGCCTGGTCTTTAGCGGCTTTTCTTTTTACTTCCTCAGCTTTGATCTGTAGTTCTGCTTGTTGCATTTGAACCATGGGATCTTGTGCCGCTTGCTGGGCTTGTGCCTGTTGTGCTTGGGCCATATTCATCTGTAAGAGCTGCGCGCCAGCCTGTGCTGTGAGTCGAGATATCTCAACTTCCACATCTTCTGGCAGTTTTTCATTAGGAGGTGGTAGAGGAACACCAATTCGTTCCTCAATTTTCCTTCTATAGAGGAACGATAGGTGTTCTGCGACGTGAGCCTGCACCGCTGACCCTATTTGTTGGGCCATGGGGTTCTGCCCAATCTGTTGCATGATCATTGGGTCTTGAATAAACGTTATATGCGTCGCTATATGGGCGTCATGGTCCTGATAAATGAACGCTTTTGTCGGTTCCATGCGTAAAAACGCCATATTTTCTGACACAGGGTCTTTTGGATGCTGATCTTCGGGTAGAGGAACCAGTTTATCGGCGTTTTTTACCCCTAAAACCTCGATCATTTGCCGGTGTAACTGGGGTAAATCGTAAATTTGGGGTGCTTGTGAGGCTAATTGGATCACTGCTTGGTACTGCATAATCCGTTGAGCCATCGTTGCAGCGTTAGGATCACTCACAGGGATGATATCGACGTGTTCGTAGTCCTCTTGCTTCGCTTTTCTATTACCTCCCTCGGGGATATAGGTGTATTCCTCTGGGGTATAGTCCCTAATAATGTCCCGTAACAGCTTAAATTCTTGTTTCATCGACGCATGGACCCGTGCTTGCACGGCACTCATGGTCTTTAGCTGTCGTTCTAAGAGGGCTAAGGTCGTTCCAACAGGAGCCTGAGACGACATATCACTGACTTTCATGTCAGCAATCGAACCTAAACGTCTTCCTTCTTCACTAATCCTATTTAATAAACCAGCTAAAACTTCAGACGGTTCCTTATAGGGGAGCGTCATGATGTTATCTTTAATAGCGCCGCTGGGTACGTCTACGTCTCTAAATTCTCCCGGTGCAATCGGGGTGTCATCACCTTTAACTCTTAAACCTCGAGCCTTTAGACCGCCGGGTAAATTAGATAAAGTACCCGCATCGACTAATTGCCTGATTAACATTGTCCCTGCTCGAGCATACCCACCAATTAAATGGATATACCCAAAGCCATAAGCGCCAAATCCAGGGACATAATCGTACTGAACTAAGTGCTGGCGCTTCTTATATAAATGATCTCCCTCTCGCCAGTTACGATAAATAGATAAAACTTTATTAGTACCCTTATCAATGCTAATAATATAAGGCACCGCTATGTCGTCTTCTTCTTCATAGCCGGGAATATTAAGATCTGCTTGTATCTCACAAATAAGATACCGGTCGTCATCATTAATAGAGAACCCTGTCTCTTCGGCTTTCTTTTCTTCGATGTCGTTAATGACTTTTAAAGGATCTCCTAGATCAACATCTCTATAAAAACCTTTAACTTGAAGACGATGGATGTCGTTTTTCGTCTTACGCATTAAGTGTGTAACGCGTTCAGCGGTTCTCGCCCCGGATGCGCCATAAGGAATAATGACATCTTCTGCCGGTATAAAGATAGATGTCTCGCGTCCTAAATTAGGATCGTAGTAAACCTTCTTAAAAGCAGCGCCGCTAAGACCTAAATTAAATAACATCCTTTCGTGTTCGGGTCTGTATTCTGGAATGGTTTCGGTTAAACGATAATTCATATCGTCACGAACACGTTCTGCTGCGTCTTCTTTTTCTTTTGTAATCTGTCCAATAATTTCAGTTTTAACTGGGCCTTGTGCTGGGAACGTTTCAATAATCATTTCTGATTGAAACCTTACCGCCGCTTCTGTTAATAGGGTAGAAAATACGCCACAGGCACCATTCCAAGGTTCAGTCCGCTCTTCATACTTCATGCCTAAAACTTCTAAGCCTTTGACATACATATCAACCCAGTCTTTTCTTGAGTGGATATCTGCGTCTACTTCACCCATT
>Ga0181352_1000392_pt1 | contig 18777 bp, 11 predicted proteins | sample Fa13VDMLBSN_FD_130103 | JGI IMG/M metagenome (GOLD analysis project Ga0181352, IMG submission 130103) | Freshwater viral communities from Lake Michigan, USA - Fa13.VD.MLB.S.N | ecosystem: Environmental > Aquatic > Freshwater > Lake | place: USA: Michigan | collected 2013-09-23 | reverse complement strand
GCTTGACCTGCTTGTGCTGGTGATTCTTGTTCTGGTTGATCTGGTAGTATATCTTGTTCAGTAATACCATTAGCTTCCATATATTGTTTAGCTACAGCTGGAATACCTTGTGGGAATCCTTTCTTAGCTTCCTGAGCTAATGCTAATGCTCCTAGTTTAATAATACTTTTCTTTATCATTAACTCTGCAGTTTTTATCTCTACTTTATCTGAAGTAGGATCCTGCATAGTCATTCTATATTTATTTAATGATAAAAATTGTTTAGATAAATCTGCTGGAGTATATCCTTTTTTAGGTGATTTATTAAACATTTTAAGAATAACAGGATCCTTAATTATCATTTCTTTAGTATCACTAAATATAAAACTATCATCCGGAAGATTTAATGGAACACCATTAGCACTATGTCTAGGACCTTTTATTTCATAAAATAAAGGATATCCAGATGGATCAAATGTTAATACAGTTTCTCCACCTTCAGCTTCTAAGTTAGCTTGATCTCTAGGCACCTTAGTAATAGTTTTAGTAGCTACAGCTTTAGGTTCTGTAAGTTTTAGATTACCACCACCAAATGCAGAAAGATCATTAGCCAATGATCCTTCTATTTGATATCCTGTTTTTGCTTTTGGAGGCTGAGTTATTTTTACTTTGAATAATTCAGGAGCTTCTGTTATTTTAACTCTGTATCTCATGTTGATTATTTTATATATTCTATTTTACCTCCGGCAGCTTCAATAGCTTTTATTTGTTCCATGGTTAAACTGTAAACTTTACCTTTAGCATATTGTGTATTCATAGAGCCACCTTTTTTACCATATAGACCACCTTCATAGCCTTGTTGTCCAGGTGTAGTTCCATATTGAGTATAAGTACCGCTTGCCATTAAGTCTGATCCTTTTCTTTCAGCAGAACCAAATCCTGATTGACCTGTGTTAGCAGTTGCAGCATCAGATGTTCTATTTCTTTGAGCAGCTTGATCCATTTTTTTAGCTTCATCCCTAGCATTTAATATATTAGTAGTTAAACCTGTTAAACTAGATGGACCGCTAAATAAGTCTGTTGCCATTTGTCCAGGTTTAAATGTATATGCAGATTGTTCTACTACTCTACCAATAAGATTAGGGTCTTCAAATTCTGGTTTACCTGCAGTGATTCCTGATTTAGCCATTGGCATATATCCACCATAAGCCATATACTCAGGTACATAACCTCCATAAGCCATATAACCACCGTATGCCATTGGTAATTCTTCTAAGAAATTTTCATCATAGTTCTGATTACTATTAACATTAGTATTAGGTGCAGGTATTCCTTCTGAATCATATTGAAAATCTTCAGCTGTTGGTATATACTTAGGATCTGTCATTGGTTTTGCAATAACAGACGCTGCTGGTGCAACTGGTTTAGATACTGTATTTGCATTAGAAACATTAGCATCAACTTCATATGTTGAATCAATTCCAGTAGTTGACCTTGTACCTGCCGGATATAATGTGTTATATTGTTGAGGACGGCTTGAAGTTTGTGAAGAGCCTGTGTATGAATTAGGTACAGTTTCTTCTGGTTCATAAACAGATGAAATACCAGAAGTAGATCTTTGACCAGCCGGATACATGCTACCACTACCTTGAGTAGTTGTTTGTTGTGTAGCTGGTGATGATACATATGAATTAGGAGTTGTTACTTCTGGTTCATATATTGATGATATGCCAGATCCAGATAATTTAGCACCCACTCCAGTTGCACTTTTAGATTGATTAACACCACTTGCCGATAATGATTCAGGAGCTAATCCAGACACTGAAGTAGGGATTTGTGAAGCAGCTCTTGTGGACATTTTATCTGGAGAACTATCTGCAGCATTCATTATAGCTGTCTGTTGATCCCATGTTAAATTAGCCCAATCTTCATCACTGTATCCATATTTAGAAGCTTGTGATTGTTTTGGTGTAGTATCTGTTTTAATATTAGTACCAGATCCTTGTTTGTTTATCAAGTCATCCGCTTCACCTTCTGTTCCATCTGCATACCATTCTCTAATTCTTTTTGTATCAAAAGGATTATACCATTTACCTCTATCTTTATAAACTTTTTCTGTAATTTTTTTTGTCCCTTCAGGTACTTGCCAATTAACAGGAGAAAAAGCATTAGTGTAATTAAAGTCTCTAGTAAGACCAAAACCTAATCTTTGTGGTCTACCTGTCCAGAATTGTTGATTACCAAAAGCATTATTCATATATGGATTAAACATCATTTGACTTCCCATATATGGATTACCCTGTTGACCTTGCATCATTTGCATGTATTGCATAAAAGGATTTACAGTTTGAGGAGCAGGTTGTTGTGTTTGTTGTGGAGTTTTATTTGTTTTATTCTGTCCATAATTATGATACTTTAAATGGTTAGCAATATAATTCTGTAAAGCTAATGGGTTTTGTGTATTACCAACCATCATACCCGGTGCAGCTTTTGGTATCACATCACCACCATAAGCATATTCATCACCACCATAAATAAACTTAGCAAGCATATTTGGATCCATTGTTTCTGTATTTACAAAACCACCGTGTTCTTGTTCATATAAATCCATATCATCCAAATGCATTCTACCCATTCCAGATCCAGGACCGGTACCATAATTTAAATATGATTTTGGATTAAGTTGTGTGCTAGATTCTACTGTAGTTGGTATAGGATTATTACTTTTTTGAGCAGCTTCAGAATTAGGATTTTGTTTAGCTACATCATTTAAAGCTTCTTTATTAATTTCAGAAATAACCTTTTTTCTAATCTGTGCAGGATAACTAACTTTTTTATAAGACATCATAGCTGGATTAAATCCACCCATCATACCTGGAAACATACCAACAGCTCCTGGTAAAAATTTAGCCAAATCTCCAATAGCATCTAAATCCCATTTAGCTTCAGCTTTTCTTAAACCACCTAATGGTCCAAATTCATAATTAACGTCTACACCTGGTAGTGCTATTGGTGTTCCAAACATTGCTCTGTTAGCTCTTTTTATTTTTCTGTTTCTACCACCAAATAGAAACTTACCATTAAAATCTTGACCCATAGTGGAATTTTGATATTGTTGATATTCATTTTCAGCTTGTTGTTTTAACAAAGCATCATTACCGGTTTGCTTTATAATTGAAGCTAAGTTTTTTTCTGGACTAGTGAATCCAGAAGGACTATCTATTGTGCCTCTTGGAGATATGTTAGTTTCATTATTTTGAACTTCATCACCTTGTGCAGCTTTTCTAAGTTCTTTGATTCTTTTATTAACATATTGGTTTTTGGTTAAACCACCAAATTTATTTTCACTAATTTGTTTTTTAGATGACCATACAGGAGTTTGTAAACCATATTTTTTTAGACCTGCATCAAATAGTTCTTGATTTCTATGTGTCCCAGTTGAGTAACCTTCTTCAATTAATCTATGGGCATCTCTTATATCTTGCTCATTATTCCAATCCATGTCCATACAATCTAAACATAGATTTAATGTTTTTCCATCAGGAGCCAACATTTCAGGATCTTCTTGCCATGCTGCTGGATTGGTTAACCATTGTTTGTAGTCAGTTACAGCTGTATCATAAAAACTACGTCTTTTATCACCATCACCAGGTCCACCAAAACCATATGTGTTTCCACCAAAGGCATAAGCATTATCATAAGGTTCAGCATCCATTCCTATAAAATATGGTTTCTTTGGTTCAGGTATAATACTTCCTGGAGCAAACTGTCCACCTTCTGCATACTGTCCACCATATCTTGCCATATCATCTTCTTCATCTTCATCATCAGCACCATCATTAACTACATCAAGTCCTTGATTATCACCACCATAGTAATCATAAATAGCAGCATTATCTGGTTCATCTTCTTCTGGAGTTTGTACTACTTCATCTTCAACTGTATCATCATAAGGTGCAACTACTTCATCTTCAGCATACTCATCATCCCCAAGAAGATCATAATATCTATTTACTTTTCTTTGTGCTTCTGGTCTTGATAAACCAAATTCTGCTAATTCATATATAATGATCTCAGGATCTTTGCCTTCTGCAATCTTTCTTTTAATCTCTTTATCTATATTAACAGACATACCTTTCTTGGCTTTTACAAGCTTTCCTTTACTGTCCGGTGTTTTATATATTCTAACTTTCATGCCATTGCTTATAATTAAATATACTAAATTTTAAATTAACCAATAAACTTTTTAAGTTTACTTACTGGCTCTACTCTGTATCCTTGGTCTATGTACCATTGTATTTGTTCTTCTGGTATATCTACTTCTATATAATCATCTGTTGATCCACCATTTTTTTGTTGTTGCAATTGATTTTGGTAATCTTCTAATGCTTGTTTATTTCTTTCTATAATTTGAGGCACTTCATTTTGAATATAATCTTTCCAATCTTTTTTATATTCTCTTCTTGCTTTATAGTCTTTCCAACTTGCAAGAGGTGAACCACGAAATCCTGGAAACCTTACATTTTCTGCATTTTCAGGATTTTCCTGAATTTGCCTTATAGCATCATGATATCTTTCACTCCAATCTTTATGTGACTTATATAATTTAGGAGTACCTTTTTCTCTGTCATAACCACTAATAAATCTTAATAAAGGATCATCTTTTCTACTTACTATTTTTTCTTGAATTACTACTGGTGAAGTTTTATTATATCTTTGATTTAGTCTAAAATCTAAATATTTTTTCTTTTTTGTATGTTGTGTTGCTCCTGGAAAATTGTATGGAGCAATACTTGGTACTTCTAATTCAGGTCTTTTTATTTTTTCTTCTACTGTTTCAACTGTCTCTGGTTCTGTTAAAACTTCATTACTAATTACAGGTATTTCATTATTAATAATAGGAACTTCATTACTAACTACAGGAGTTTCAGTTACAACTTGTTGAGTAATAGTAGGATATAAATTTTCAAGTTCTTCATCTTTTGGACAATTTTTCATATTTACCCCACAAGTAATACCCTCTTTATTGTATTTTTCTCCATAGTCTTTTTTTAATGCATCATATGTTTCTTGAAATTTATCACCAGATATTTCATTGCTTATTAATTGTTTTTTTGCAAAATTTAATTTATTTTGGATATTATAATAATCAGTTGCTTTGTTTTTTAAATACTCATATTGTTTTTGTGTAATCTCATTATTAGCAAGTTTTGCATCTAACTCTTTTAATATTTTTTCTAAGTCACCAGGTGCACCTCCTTCTACAAACTGATTTAACTGTGGTATAGAGATATCTTTGGGGATACCACCTTTTTTAAATTGTTGTCCTTGTTTACCAAGTGCTTTAACTACACTAGATTTATTATCAACATGCTTAGCACCTAGTTCTTTTACTTTAGCTATCTTAGCTTTATCTGAACCGGTAGCAAATATTTTACCAGGGCTTATGCCAACAGCCAAAGCTCTATCAATCATTTCGGGTGTAACAGTATCTCTAGCAGATATAATATACTTATCCTTATTAGATATGTTCTGGGCTATATCCAATCCTCTATCTGTGCTCAGTGTATCATCATAATCAAATGATATAGGTCCTCCTTCATCATATCTAAACTTAGCTGTTGGATTATAAACTCCAGGGGCTCTTTTCTTTTTTCTTTTTTTAAACAGTGGATTTTTTACAAATAATCTATTGGTAGCAAATATATTACTATTCTGTAATGGACCACCTTTTTTAAAATTAGTCATTATCTTAAAGAATATTGATTTTTACTATTGAATAACTTGAGTATCATATTAGTGTCTCTTGAATTAGTTTTACTAAGATACATAAAGTTAACCATGTGACGGAATTTTTTTCTTTGTAGAAGAGATTTATTATAATCTACAGCTTGAGGATTAATAGCTTTTTTATAACCATTAGCTTCAGTGATCCACAACATATTTTCAGGATAGTTTCCTAATAAAGTTGTAGTACCTGGAATAAGAGGTCCTTGTGGTGGATAACCTGAACCATTAGGAAATTCTCCACGGTCTTTTGTTATGTCCCAGAACTGATTTATTCTATACTTGTTTTCTTCTTTAGAGAACAAGATATCAAATGAACTATTATTAACATTTAGCTGTGGATATAATAAAGACAATGCTATATTATTCTTAGGGAACACATTAAGATTTAAATACCCTGATATTTGTTCTGTATTATGTATAACTAATTTATCAAAGTTATAATCTAATATATGAAATTGATCAGTACAATATCTTTGTTCTCTTCTATAGCATTCAAGTACATATTCAATACTTTTTACTGTTGTAACACTTTGTCCGGTTGTAATTGGAAATTCAATTTCAAATGGGTACTGCACTCCATAAAAATTACAGTAGTCATTACAACTTGCACCATGCTTGTAAAACTGATTTCTTTTAGTAGTTATAAAACTATCTTTAGTTGGCATAACAAGATCCGGGTGCCAGTCATGGAATGAAATCCAGAACTGAGATTTAGGATCATAACTTACTGTCCAAGAAGCATCTTCAAAAATTCTAGAATCACCAAGTGGAACTTTAAGTGGTGTTGCTGATATAACACCGTTTACATAAGGATAGTAATTAAAATAACTATCTTTACTTGTATTAACATTAACTACCCTACCTGCAAGAGGTTCTCCATCTGGACCAAATTCTTTTAATTTATAATCTTTTTTACAAAAGTAAAGTACAGAATTATAATTATCAAACACAGCCTGTGTTCCTACACCAGCTACAGGATTATCAGCATATGGATAATCAGGGAAATCTTCAAGAAGCTTACTAGGTAAGAAATAATCAAACCACCATTTCATACCAGCTTGGGAAATTTCTTTAAGTCCATCACCATATGCAAAAACTTTACCCTGATCTTGAGATATATAATAAAGTCCAGCAGGTGTAGATATAACAGATAGCCTTCCTTGAGAAGATCCATACATGTATGGTTTATCAGCTACCACAAGATTTTGAGGCTCTCTTGCAAATAAACTAGCATCTCCAATTATAACCTTAGTTCCTGATCCATCCATTTCAAGTGTATCTACACCTTGAAATACTATTGGACTATCATTTTTAAATGTAACAAAAGCTCCAGTTTTAGCAAAGTTTTTAACTCCACTAATTTGACTAACAAAATCTTTTCTATTTAGTGGTAAAAATATAAACCAGTTATCTGTAGAAGATGTTTGTGAAACTGGTAAAGAATAAGTAATTGTATTAGGATAATATGTATAACATAACTCAGCAACCTCAGGATCATAATATACATTTTGTAAAAATCCAAATGATGTATATCTGTTTGTTAATCTTGTAATGCTTAATGAATAGTCATATAAATAAAAGTTACCTTCTGTTGCAGTTATCTTATCCATTCTGAACATAGTTTCTAAGTCAGTATATCTATATGGATTATAACATTTTTCATAATCAAATGTACCAACTTCTCTAAAGTCATTGATAACATCAGACTCTACAAAAAAGTCTCTTACTCCAGATGCTGATAAATAGAAATATGAATTCTTTGCATATATAAATCCAGGATAACCTGCAGGAATAGTATCATTATTTCTTACATAATTTTCATTATCTAAATTAAAATAATCATTTGGTAAAAATCCAGTACCTGTAGTTGAGTTATTAAACAATGCAGCCCATGCAGCTAAACTAGTTACTTGTAATTGAGATAAATCATACCTTTCACTATTAGCCCAAAATCTAGGTTCAGGAATCATTTGGTTATTAAAGTAGTTATACTCATAGCCATTTGGTTCTGTATATAACCAATTATAGAAAAAGAACATTGGATTCTTTTCTGTAAATCTTGTTATATATGTATCTCCTCCAAATATTACTGGAGTTTGAGTTATAACTTTTTGCGTAACACTTTGATAGATTGGTGGAACTAATGATATTTGTACTGTAAATGTATTAGTAGGCAAACTATTGTAATCAAACTTTTGCTCACATGGTGTTATTGGAAATTCTGTAATTGTTTTTAACTGGCCATATTGATCATCATTATCTATTTTCATAGCACCATAATGACTTGCAATACCTGTTTCAAATTCAATACTTTTTTTCTTTTCATTAATCTTAGGACCATCAGGACCTAACCAGTCATCAAACATACCTAAGCTACCAAGTGATTGATCCAAACCAACACCACCTGTAACTAGTAACTTAGGACCATCGGTGGTTGGTATATTTGCTCTCTCAGTTCTTAACATTAACAACTGAGATCTTTTATAATTATTAATAGTATACTTTTGAGTTGGATTACCTGTTATTGTATCATTATAATCATCAATTTCAAATGAGATGTTTTTAAAAATGTATGATGCATCTGCAATTTTAAATCTTTTAGTATCTGTTATAGTGAATGGATTAAATGTATCATACAGACCATGACCTATAAGTTGTAATGCATATTGTCTATATGGTCCAATTGCATATAATAAATCTTGTGCTGCAAGTGCTCCTTCTAAAAAGAAAAATGCAATTTGACTAACTCCACCAACAACATTTAATAATACTTGTGTCCATGTTGGTAATTGTGAAAATCCAGTTAAAGACTTTTCATAATTAATTGAATTATATGTTCCACCAGCAGCAAGCATTGAAGCATCATGTGTATTAAACAAAGGAACAAGATTATCTACTCCAGCAAAAGCATCTACAATAAAACCACCTAAACCATCATATGTATTAAATGCAGTTGTGAATGTAGTATTTGCAAGAGCTGCTCCAGATGCACCTACTACATTTAATGGAATAGCTAATGGTGAGGATACGCCTCCTGCAAAAGGTAATTGAAATTGTTGAGTAAAACCACCTTGTGGATAATTTATTTTTTTCTCACCTGATGTTCTAAGTAATACATCAATTACACCAGCTATAATAATAATCCATAAAGCATCATTAGTCATTAGTTTAAACTTAGGATGACCTTGTGGTTCAATAAATCTTTGTAGGGCTAACCCAGATAAGTGACCATAGATTTTTAACTCTATTGCTGATAAGTAAGGTGTTCTAAAGCTTGTATCTGGTGAATGAAAACTTGTTATGTTAATGGGTACAGATTGATTTAATACATTGTTATTTGTATCAACAGACTTTATAAATGGATCATTATAATATTGATCATGACCAGTTGTATCATTACCTATTGGAATAATGGTATTATAAGGATAGTTTGCATAAAGACCTGTTCTAGTATTACCGGGAACACCAACTCTATTATAAGTTCTAAAGTTGTTTAGCATCCCTTTGGCAATTATACTTCTGTTACCATCTCTTGATCCTCTTAGAATTTCATAACCAACAATTCCTGGAATATCATTACCATCATTATCTTTTGGATATATAATATTTTTAAATTGAACAGCCATCATCCTTATATAGAGTGCATTTGTTGCAACATCTTTTATAAAATGATATGAGGCTGTAGAATTTGTTAATTGACCTGTAGTGTTACTATATAATACATTTTCAGGAAACTTGTGATGTCTTATTGGTAAACCACAAAGATCATAGTTTGTGCTAGGGCTATTATATTTACCTGTCCATACATAGTAACTTGAATTCCATATATCAGGTCTATTATCTGGATATCTTTCCGTAGACTCCCAATAACCCATTTTACCTGATGCAATAACTTTACCACCATCATCTAATATACTTGTAGCAAATGAAGTTTGGTAAGCAGTATTTATAGTTTGAAATAAATCAACATCTCCTGGAAAACTGTCTGAATTAGTATAAGGTTCATTTTCAGGAATACCTGGTGCAGGTCCCCAATTTTCAGGAGCTCTTCCTGGAATGTGATATGATGCAGACTTATCTCCTGTGTTATACACCCATCTTATGAAAAATGCATAATTCTCATCTCTCATGTAATTAGTCTTTGAGCCTCCTTTAAAATAATATGCGGCCGGATATTCTACTGAAACCCACTCAGCTTCAATTAAATTAGCTAATGGTTGATAGTTAAAATCAAATTTAGTTGTAGGTCCAATTCTAAGAAGATAACTATTGAGCTGTGTCATTTGATCTGACTTCTCAAAAACAGGAGTTAGCAAAGGTATAAGAGTTATATCAATTGACTCTAAACTTGGTTTATACTGATCTATAAATATGTTTTTAGTATTTGTAGAATAGTATCCAATAATTCTTGCTATAGTATTTTCATTTATATTTGCAACAAGTACAAGTTGAAATTCATCAAAATTTTCTGTATCAGCTTCAACTGCTAATTGTAAAGATCCTTGTGCAGAAATAGTTGTATAAACAGGTTGTACATTACTAGCTGCAAAATAGTCTGATATCTTTTCTCCTTTTATAGTATATGCTATAACTGCATAATAACTACCATTCTCTAAAGATCCAGATCCATCACCAAGACTTAAGTTCAGACAAGGTGTGTTCATTAATCTTGCTAGTCTAGTTTTATCACAATCTAAGATATTATCATATTTAGTAAATTCACAAGCACCGATATTTTTAATTTTTTCAACCCAAGGAACACCTGGCCAAAGAAAATCTACAACAGTACCGTTAGAATAATAGTTTACATTTGCTCCACCTAACCAAACATAATCTGGACCTGGCCAAGTTTTTGGATCACCTACATTTAAATATCTATCAGGATTTAATCCATCAGCCCAATATACTTGCCATGTACAATCTTCTTTTTCTCTAGCAGCTCCGGATATTAAATGAGATTTACTAAAACCCAAACATTTATCTTGAACTATTGGTCTGTATGTACAAGACTGTTCTTCATATAAACCTATTTCAGATACTCCAGGAGCAATAGATGTTTCATTAATATGAGATGCTGTGTACACAATCCATTTATCTGTAAATAAATGAATCATACCTATAATATATTTATAAGGATGTGTAGGCGGTATTGTTTCTCCTGCTTTTGCACACAGAGCATTTGATGCTTCATTAGATATTGTTCCTACATCACCTTCAATAGTGTTATTAACTGCATTTCTTGCATATGTCCACATTCCTTCCTGAATAAATGCAGGATCGCTATCTTTATGAAGACCCTTTATAAAGGTGTTAGTCTTACTAGTATTTAAATTTCCTTTTTCTTCTGCCATGATTATAATACTCTAGATACACCATTAATACCGTAAAATGCTTTATTTGGAGAATAGCTTTTAAACATGTCATAATATTTATTATACATAGCTTTTCTATTTGTCCACCACATTTGTTCTAGTTCTTTAAAGTTTGGAGTATTTACTAAACTAAGTGCTTGATTTCTTGCAGCCCTTAATCTTTGTTCTACAAGTTGTAGTCTTGCAGAAACATCTTCTCCATTCATAAATAAGTTTTCAAGTAGTCTTTGTTTTATTGCATACTCATAATAATCATTGAGAAGATCATGATCTGGAACAAGTAAGTTACCAGCCTCATCTTCCATAGCTCCTTGATAATTAAGATATACTTTACCAGTTTCAAATGTTGTAAATAAAAATCCATCTTTTATCCAAGCTTGATTTGCTGTATCATAATATAGATTAGGACAGTCACATTCTATTTCTTGACTTGCTTTCATTCTTAGCGGAATAAGTCTAGAATATTTTCTTGTGGCCCCAGTATTTAATATTTGAATTAGTTCCCACTTTTCACCTTTACAGTTCATGAATACTCTTGGTGGTACACATGTATTACCATAAGGATTATTAGGATCATACTCAGTTGGTATTGGATCTACTATAGGATAATTAAGATCACAGGCTGCTGTATGTTTACATGGGTTAGCATTACATGATCTACAGTTTACTGTAGGTGGTGCACACTGATCTACTGTGGATGGAGCTTCTTTGTATGGTACTTCTTGAATGTTAGTACCACCAGACATACCGCCATAACCAACATGATCTTCATACTCTCCACATATAAAAGCAAAATTAAATGTATAAAAGTTATCAGGTAGTTTTACTTTATTATGACAAACTTCAAGAATAACTTCTCTTGTTTGATTTATTCTAAGACCTAGATCATAATTTATCTTTTTAGCAACTTTTATTAATTGCTGAGGCTCTATCATATTCTCAAGAGCCAAAGTATTCATGTCTATTGATACATCTTCTAAGAGTTGATCAAAAGGCCTGTAACGGAGAGTATAATTAAAATCCATTATCTTAATGAGTTTTGACTGTCATCAGCACCATCAGTTGGCATTTGAGCAATCATGGTTAATTCTTTTAATACAAACTGTTCAGCTTCTGAAAATAAATAGTCTGGAATTGCTAATACCTCATCTTGTTTTATTAAACATGGATTAGTATCACAAGTTTCAACTTTATTTTCAAATATAGCTTCCATTCTTACAGCATCCCAATCTATGTTAGGTGCATATAGATATCCATTAAGATACCAGAAGTATGGTCTCTTATTATACTTAAATGTACTAGACTTAGTAATAGACACCCAAGTTCCAGGATCTGTTCTAAACATTTCTATAGATCCATCTATAGAAGATACTGTACGGATAATAGGACCAAACATTCCATCTAATATACTTGGTAATTTATCTTTAGATCTTTTAAAATAACATTCTGAGTATACACCAATACAACCTGCTTCTACTTTATCTACATCAATCAGTTCTATATATGGAAGAACTTGAAAGATCTGACTCATCTTCATCAATCTAAATTGGTTGTCTTCTCTTTTAATCAATGTCTTTGCATACTTACTAAGAGCAAAATAGATTGTTCTATCAGTTAAGAATGCATCTTCTTTAACTGCTTTAAGAGCATTTCTTATTCTTGATATGGCTTCACCTATTGTTGTCATAAGTCAAATTCATTATATGTTTTTAATTCTCTTTTTGTTTTTTCAGCAATTGTTTGTTTAAATATTGCTTTTTGATATGTCTGTCTAAGTTTTGCTGTTGGGTCAACAACAACATACATATTCCAATTTTCAGGATAAGTTTTAGATACTTTTCTTTTAAATTCTCTACAAGCTACAAAAGTCCAAAATTCTCTATTTTTCATTTTATGTTTTGGAGCATGATTTGTAAAAAATATTTTAGCAAGTTTACCATCAGTATCCCAATTTTTATTAGTTACAGTTACACCATATTTATTTGATTTAACAAAATCAATGTTTTTCTTTTTACTTTCTTGACATGTTCCAATAAATATCCATCCAATTTGTTCAGGAAGTTGAACACCATCTCTCTTTTCTATTACGGTGTTGTAAACTGCATTATTAAATTTTCTAATTATTGTTTTTAATAACTGGTTATCTATATCCTTATATTTAGAATATTTTTTCTTAAACATTTCAAAGAACTCTTTATTTAGAACATGGTGCACATCTGGTCTAAATCTTGGAGCTTTTACATCAGGCTTTTTAAATCCATCCATACTATTACTATTAATATACTAAAAATAAATGAGACTAGCAAATGTAACTAAAAAACAAAACCCCCACAAGTGTGAGGGTCATTGTCTTGTTGTCACAGAAACCAACAACCTGTAACGTCTTTATGCAGGGGCACACAATTGAGTCACTATAGCTTCTAAGGCTGTAGCAAGGTCTGTGTTTGTTGCAATTAATACTTGTTGACCACACATAATATTTGGACCTGTATAGATGACACACTGAGCATCTATAACTTCAGAACATGGTTCTGGATTAGGACATCCTTGTGGTGTAGGACATGGTGCAGGACTTGGCATAAAGCTATCTTCACATCCGCATTTTTTACATGTATTTGTTGTTGCCATTTTTTAATGTTTTTAAGGACAAGAATAATTTTTAATATCAGTTGTGCACGGGTCAACATAAGCTATTAAACCATCTAATCTTATGGAAAACCCACCTATTTGATTTTCATTACCTGCATCACATGAAAATGGATAAGTAAATGTGTTATAATTTGTATTCAAATTATTTAAATATTGTGTGTCTGGTGCTAATGGTGCGGGTAATGCTGTTGTATTAGTTAAACCAGTATTTGGAGAACTGTGAATAGTTGATGCAGCATTTATAAAATTAGGTACATATTCCCCAGAAGTAATATTAGATGTAATGTATCTTAAATGTGATGAACCTAAATTACCAGCATTACCTCTTGTATTTGTAATTTCTAAATCTTTAAGTACCCCAATAACTAACTTTTTATCATTTGTTATTATTACATTTAATGGAGCAGTAAGACCTGTTCCATATGTTGCATCTAAATCAATTGGTCTTGTACCAATTACATAACCCATTGAATATGCATTATCAAAAGCTGTAGCTGCATCTAATATAGTTGTTGGTATAACTGTATTGGCAAGATTAAATGTAATTGAACCAGCTGGATTGATTGAACAACCACCACCTGCGCCCGTATAAACTTGACAACCTACAACAGAATTATATGATGATCCTGTATATGTAACTACGCTTCCTGGACTTAATGGGTTATCTAAGGGAACTACAACTTGACCTCTAAAATGAATTTGATTACCCATTCTTCTACATTGTGGTTTATTAACACCAGGTCCATAGTAATCAAAACCTTCTAAATCTTGCCATCCTGTATCTTGAATATTTGCAGTCAATACTCCAGCTGTAAAATCTAAGTTTATACTATTTGTATCAGCTGTTGAAAATAAACCAGAAGTTATAATACTATATAAATCACAAATAACTATCCAGGCATTTGTAATACTTTCTGCAAGTGTAGTTGGTACTGGTGTCCAGTTTGGATCTGTTGTTACATCTGTACCAAATGCACAAGCTGGAACTAATGAGTTACCAATTTCAGCAGGAGTGCCAAGTACACTTATTAAAGAACAATATCCATTTGAAACACTATTAATTAATTGATTTAGTACTTGATCAATTGGATAAGAGTTTCCTGATACTAGTGTTCCAATATTACAGTTAATAATTATTGTGGGTGTGGGTGTAACAGGTGGAGGTGCAGATTCAAGAACAGTTACTCTTATGTCTAGATTATTAATTTGATTTTGTAAGTCAATTATTTCATTTACAAGTGCACAAACTTTTTGACCAATCATTAATACATAATCTACTAGTTGCATAGTAGTTTGTGTACCTACAACAAAACATGATGCTACATTAACCACACAGTCTGGACATGTTGATGTAGGGTTATCTCTTGTAGTTGGTAAACCTTCTAGCTCACATATTTTATTTATAAGAAACTGTATAAGTTCTTGAAAGTCTTGTGGTGGACATGCTGCTAAATTAAAACATGATAAATCATAGTTTGTAATTTTCAATGTATCCATTATAGTACATAGTTCTGTTGCTAGTTTAAATACTACATCAGATACAGTATCTCCAGTACATAAATTAATGCATGGAATATCTGGACCTTGCCATATCACACAGTTACTTGATATTGGGCTACATGGTCTATTATCTAGGTTTAAAGGTTTCATATCTATAATATACTAATTATTATTGAGAATTACAAGTCTTTAGTGTACTGTTACATCCGCATCCACATGAGCTTGGTGGACAACCACAAGACTGAACAGGTGCGCAAACATAATCTGGATCAACTAATGCAGCTAAATCTATTAGCTCTTTTTTAATTAACCATTTGTCATCTTCATCAGGACAGCAATTACTTATACCATATCTAAGAGTCATCACTTGTTTGTATAATATCTCAGATGATCTACAAGTTATGTTCTCCCATTTTTCTGTATCACATGTTGGAACAGAGTACCCTGGTTTAATTTTTCTTTTAGGAGTTACTATTGGACAAGTATAAACATCCGGTGTATTAGTTAATTCACATTCTCCAAATACTTCTAAATTATCTGTATCAGGATAATCTACCACCCAAGTTTTAACACAAATTTTACCGCTAGTTTCTCCTGCACCTAGTTTTAAATTTATTGTATTATCATTGCAGTCTATATACTGGTATTCTTTATCAGTACTACTGTAATTGGTCATTCTATTACATAAGCATGGTAATGGGGGTGTACACTCTTCACAAGTTTCATATGCTAAACCATTTACAGTAACTATTCCTGGATTTATTGGTACTTCTGTTTCCTCAACCGTCCAACAAGTATCACAACCTTGTATTTTAATTATTTGACCAAGATAAGCAGATAGGTCTGTATATGTGTATACAGTATCTTCTATTCTATTACAAGTATCTACTAGGGCATAATATTGTCTAAGACAATCTGGACAAGATGTAAATGAAGTTAGTATAACTACTGTAGTTATGCTGGGTGGTTGGAAATCTATAAGTTCTACAAAGAAACAACCACAGTCTTCTGTTTTAATATACTCTCCAACAAACAAAGATAAGTCTTGGTAAGTATATTTTATATCAGATGAGTTTTCACAGTTTGTAAGTTTGTATGCTACTATAGGTAAACAGTCTGGACAAGATGTAAATTCTTTTACAACAATTACATTTACTGGACAATCACATGCTTCTTCTGAAATGTCAACTTGCCAACAACCATCATATCCAGCAATTTGTATTACTGTTGATGTAGTTACATACTGAGATAAACTTTGTAATGTAGAATAGATAATTTCACCTGTATCACAGTTTGATAGCTTATAACATAGAATAGGACATTCACCATCTACACATTTACCTCCTTCAGTTACTTGATACTGTCCAGCAGTTCCTGTTACAAAAGGATATGTAAATGCACAGAACTTAGCAGAGCCAAATGTTTTAACTAGTTCACCATCACAGTTAATGTAAATTATATTTTTTGCAAAACCAGTAACTTCAAAACATCTACAGTCACAAGGTTCAGGTGAAGTTCGATCTACAGTAATATCTTCTATAGCATTATTACAATTACCAGCATTTACAAGTACATACCAAGTACCAGCTATTGGACCATCAGAATTGGATATTGAAACAAAAGTTCCAACATAATCTGACATGTCTACAGTAGTATTAAAAAATATTCCATCACAGCTGTAAAGCGTGTAACATGGTTTTTTACATGATGGACATTCTAATGAGTAATCAGCACAGTTTGTATTAGTATCAGAGAATGTATTGAATGTAACATCTTCTACAAATGCAGGAGCTTCTGGCAATGCTGCATACTCTGCAATATCATTAATAGGTGCTACACCTACATCATGTATAGTAAGACTATAACATATATTTTGTAAACCATTCACAGGAGTTCCTAAGTATTCATATACTCCTTCTAAATAGTCACTTGTAGAATGTGGTCTTAAATATACTATTGTATTACTACAACAAGAAGCAAATGCTAAGTATTGATCTGTTGTTGGGCAATCTGGACAGTTTTCAGTAGTAAAACAATTTGGTCCTTGAAAAGAAAAGTCTCTAAAATCAGGACCTGCGGTTCCAGTTCCAACACCTGCAAATGTAATTTGATAACAACTATTTGGTTCAAATGTAAATCCACCCACAGTAAATGGAACAAGTCCATCATATGAATAAACAGCATCTGTTGTGAAGTCAGCATCTAAGTTTAATGTAACTACTTCAGATGAATCACAACAGGCATACACTTCAAAAAGATATGGTCCTATAGAATCACATTCTGCACAACCAGAAAAATTACATGTTTTATCTGCTGATGTATATGTTGCTGGAGTTGGTGCATCATTATAGTTTGTAATAGAAAGACCTTCATACTCTATTGAGTAACAAAACCCAGATATAAACAACACTCCATTTACTACAGCAGCAGGTCCATTATACACATATACATCATTACCTAATAATGCATCTGGAATATTAAAAAAACCAGTTGGTGTACCTAAATCAGGACAACAAGGTGTAATGCTATAGTAAGGAATTCCAGCCATTATTTAGTAAATTTTTTCAAGTTTAAATATCTGTTTGGTCCCCAAGTATTTGTGTTTACAGTTGGAACAGTTTTTTTAGTTTCTGTTGCTACCTTCTGAGCTTTAGTAGCACAACTACTGCATCCTTGTTTTCCATTTGGAAGTGTTCTCTTCTGACATCCACAACTTAACTTAGCACCGCAATTAGGACAACTACTCATTTTGTTGGTTTTAAAATGTTTAACAATTTGTACAAGTTAATTTATTTAAAAGCTTAAGTGCATAATTGTATAAGCTCATTCCTTTCTGTGGCTCATGACAATATTCTACTTTTGCTTTTGCAGCTTGAAGATACATATTAATTAATCTCAAAGCTTCTAATTTCTTTTTAATTGCTGCTGGCGGATCACATGCTGCAGCATCTACATCACACAAAACTTTATTGTACTTTATTAAAGCTTGTGTAATTCTCATGTGATTGTATTCTACATATACCTGATCATTAGGAGATACACTATACTTGATAATATATATTCCATCTGGTATATCTGAATATGTAGTTCCACAATCTACAGTTTGTAACTGAAGATCACATGCAGTTATTGTCTCTGCAAAGTTTTCAGTAGTATCTAGCTGTACTGAATATCCAAATCCAGGTACAGTGATATTTAATGTTGGACAAGTTACGGGAAGTAATGTTGTATAAACACTTGTATCAAATAACTTCATGATACATGAGTTCATAACTGTAGGTACTTCCAAGCTTAATACATGATTTGCCATGATGTTTATAATAAAAAAGGGGAGGAGTATTACACTCGGCTCCCCCTTTATGTTTATAGTTTAATTCCTATTAATCACACAATTGTGTTGTGTTAGGAGTGAAGTTTGTTGTTAAAACTGGGAAGTTATAAACTGGCTCACAAACTGGTTCAACACATCCTTCAACTTCAAGACCTG
>Ga0181352_1000391_pt1 | contig 18808 bp, 20 predicted proteins | sample Fa13VDMLBSN_FD_130103 | JGI IMG/M metagenome (GOLD analysis project Ga0181352, IMG submission 130103) | Freshwater viral communities from Lake Michigan, USA - Fa13.VD.MLB.S.N | ecosystem: Environmental > Aquatic > Freshwater > Lake | place: USA: Michigan | collected 2013-09-23 | reverse complement strand
GTAGCAGCAGCTGGTGTAACAGCATTATTTGCCCTTGTCCGTGAAATACTTAAATTCTTAGGAAAAGAGGGAAAGATTTAAATTATATTCAATTTTAATTTCTCCAAGCCAAGGCATCACCTTGGCTTTTTTATTTTATGAAACTTTTTTATGTAATTTGCAGTATAAACTAAAAAGATTTTAAACTATAATCAAACTAATTATGGAAATTATTAAAGAAGGGATTAAATACAGTATCCCTGGTCAAATTAAAGAACTGAATCAAACAATTACTTTTATTCATGTAGATGAAGAAACTAAAAAGTTTAATGATGGTGCTACTACAGAAGAAGTACTTAAAGTAATTATTGACAGGTTAAAAACTCAAAATACTAAAAATCGTTCTTATGAAACTAATCAAGCTATTATGAGATGTGAAGAAGCTCTTTTATGGTTAATTAAAAGGAATAAGACTAAATTAGAAAATAAATATAAAAAGAAAGTAGCAGAACGACAGTTAAAAGAAACTGTTGATGAATTTATACCTAAAGTGGAAAAAGAGTCAGAAGATTTAAAATGGTAAACCCCAATGAAAAATATAAAGATCAAATAACTTTTTATGTTTATGGGGAATACTCTAGAGTTAAAAACAATAAAAAAATAACTAAAAAAAATATATATACTAAAAGAACTTGTTGGAAAAAAGACATTGTAAGTATTGAAGAATTAATAGGAGATGATTTTAAACCAATAAAAGAAAAGTTTCTTGTGTATTTATATGGAGAACAGACTCCCCTTATAATTAAAGGTAATTATAATGATTATTATTCTTTAATATACGGAGAAGATGTTCATAAGAACCCATCAATTGTAGAAATAAAAGGATTTAAAAATGAAAATATTATCCCAAATAAACAAAAAAACAAAAGACTTCAGAAGTAGTTATTTTAAACTTTTGTTTTTAGATTCTCCAGTCAACTTATCAGAATTTGAATATAAGATACTTGCAGAATTAAGTAAAACTAATGTATTTAATGCTAAACAAATAAGTGAGTCTTTAAATACAAGTCAACAAAGTGTAAATAACTACAAGAAAAAATTAAAAGAAAAACAAGTTATTGTAAAAGGTAGTAAAGGATATATGATAAATCCTGTGATTCTAAAATCTCCTTTACCTGATACTAATAATTTTATTATTAATGTCTATGTATAAACCTATTAGTAAAGATATTAGAAAATTTTGCACTTCTAATATAGAAAAAGAAATGTACCAATTATACTGGACTAATATACATGAAGCTATACAATCTTTAGATAATTTATCTATTAAAGTAGATGGATTAGGAACTTTTGTAACTTCAGGTAATAAAATAAAAGGGTATCTTAAAAAGAAATATAATATTATTAATACTGAAGATAAAGCTAAAGAATTTGAAAAAATAACAACTTTAGCAGAACGATTTAAAACAATTAAATTAAGACAATATGAATATAATAAACTTTCTAAACAAAATAAAAGTGATATGTCTGGGATGGAAATCTTGGATAAAGAATAATAATTTATTTTTGTACAAAAACAGAATAATTTTTTGTAATACTTGCAAATACAAAAAGACTTTAATAGTAGACTATTGTAATGTTTGTAAATGTCCTTTACAGACTAAACTAAGAGTTCCTTCTGAACATTGTCCTTTAAAAATATGGGAATAGGAAGGGAAGAATATAATATAAACTTTGTAGTCAATAAATATTTTGAATTAAAAGATTTAATAGAGTTTATAAATATAGGTGGACAAATTAAGAGAAAAGATTCAGATTTTATTGTAAATAAGGAAAACTTTCATTTATTAACAGAACAAGATTTAAAAGCAAAAGATTGGACAAATGTTTAAATTTTCAGATATAGGAGAAATAATATTAGATCCTAATATTTTAATAGTGCCAGAATTTGAAATTATATATAATAAATATAAAGAGAATTCTAGAACATGGTTTAAGTTTATTTACTTCTATTGTGATTACAAGTCTCCTTATAATAATTATTCTGAAGAAGATAAAAAATTTGCATTATTTAAAGATTTATTTAAAGAAGACATTAAAGAGATTCCTATAGAAATATTAAATGCAATAGATAAATATAATATTCTAAAAAAGAGTCCTGAAGAGTTTTTACTAGAAGCAGGTAAAGAAGCTTTATATAAAGTAGCTATTTATATTAAAAATACTTCAGTAGATGAAAAAAAATTAAAAGGGTTTTTAGATACTATTAAAAACTTAGGTCAAACATTGACTAACTATTCTGTATTAAAAGATGCAGTTGAAAAAGAAAAAACAAAAGCAGGTTATTCTCAGAATAAAAAGAGAGGTAATCGGGAGGTTCCTAAATGAACGATGTAGAATTAGAAAAAGCTTTATTAGAATATAATGTAGATTTAAATCAAATTTACCCTTATCCTTATAATGGTAATAATGGTAAACTTTGGATAGATACAATAAAGTTTTCTCCTGCTGCTCAGACTTTTACAAAATATGGATATTATTTTCCTCCTGAAATGGAAGGAACTTTAGAGCATATTAAATTTTGGGATGAAGAAGAACGTAGAATAAAAGAAGGTTTTGTACATCCTAATTATCCTGACCAATGGATTACTGGATTACATTATTTGTATTTAAACTATTGTAGAATTAAAAATAAAGTAACTAAAAAAATGGATTTTCCAGATTTTTGGGATTTAGATGCAGATTACTTTAAAAGATTAGACGAAGCTAGGTCAAAAGGATTAAACTTTGTAGCTACAAAAGCACGTCAAAGGGGATTTTCTTTAAAAGATATGGTCCCTCCATTGTATGCTTTTAATTTTGAACCTGCTAGTATTACTTATATAGGAAGTTATTTAAAAACTCACGCAAATAAATCTTGGATATTTTTAAAGAACTACTTAAACCATATTAATAAGTATACAGACTTTTATAAAGAAAGAAATCCTGATACAAAAGATTATATAAGAGCTGCTTTTTATGAAGAATTAGAAAATGGTAAAAAAATTGAATCAGGTTATTTATCTGAAGTATATAAACTTTGTTTTGAAGACGACCCAAGTAAAGGAGTAGGAGGAGCAGTAGATTGGTTTATATATGAAGAAGCTGGGGTAAGTCCTACATTAAAAGAAACAATAGATTACATATTATCTAATATTCAAGCAGGAAGTGTTAATACAGGTTTTATAATAGCTTATGGTTCTGTAGGTGATATGGATAAAAGTAAAGACTTAGAAGAATATTTTTATAATCCAGAAAAGTATGGATTTTATGGAGTGAACAATATTTGGGGTAGTGGAGGAACAACAGGATATTTTGTACCAGAGTATATATGTCATTACCCTCATATAGACAAGGAAGGTAACTCTAAGGTTAAAGAAGCTTTAGTAGATATTATAAAAAGAAGAGATAAAGAAAAAACTAAGTCTACTAAAGATTATAATATGTTTTGTTCACAAAGACCTATTACAGATCAAGAAGCTTTTGCTAGTAGAACAACAAATAAATTTCCTATTGTAGAATTAAAGAAAAGAATAGTTAAATTATTACAAGATCCTAAATTATCTAATAAAGGATTTCCTATAGAGTTTACAGAGATTAATAAATCAGTTAAATTTATAATATTAAATCCTGAATATAATAAAATTAATATAGATTGGCCTATTAAAGAAGGTACTAATAATACTGGGGTTCCTTGGATATATGAACTACCTCAAGAAAATACAGAACATTTATATATAGCATCTTTAGATACAGTAGATCAAGGTATAGCAGAAACATCAAATTCTTTACAAAGTATTTATATTTATAAGAAAGACGATGGTAAACTAAATACTAGTTATAAACGTAAAATTGTATTTAGTTATATAGGAAGAACAGAAGATGTAGAGAATTTTTATAAACAGGCATTATTAGCTATGAGATATTATAATGCTATTGGAATAGTAGAAAATCATAATATAGGATTTATTAATTACTGTAAAATGCAAGGATACAATTATATACTTCAAGATCAAATGGATGAAATTCAAGGACTAGCTCAAAGTTCTAATATAAAAAGATCTAAAGGATACGCACCTACAGTACCTGTAATTCGTCATGGAGATGAACTTATTTCAAAATATTTAAATGAAATAATAGATTTTGAATATAATGATAAAAAAGAAATTATAGGTAAAATATTAGGATTAGAACGAATAGATGATATAGGACTTTTAAGAGAGTTAGTAAATTATAATCCAACAGATAACTTTGATAGATTAGTAGCTTTTAGAGGACTGCTTCTTTATGAGGAAGCTAGTTATAAAAAAGAAATATTAGTAGAATCAGGAAAAACACCTTTTGAACAATTACTAAATATTAATAAATATTCTAAAAAATATAAACAATTTAACTAATGAGTAGTGGAAGTCTTTTAGGAGGAGCATCAACTTTTTCTAATTTAACTGGAGTAAAAAATAATGGTTATTATGAATTACCTCCTCAAACAATAAGTTTTTCTAAAAAAAATGAAGAATGGAAAAAAGGATGTATGGATTTCTTTTCTTATCAATGGGCATCAAGAACTAAAGATAGAAAAAGAAAAATGAATAATTATCGTTTAGTAAATGGTAATTATAATTTTAGAGATTATTCATATGCTCCTTCTATGTTGCAAGAGAGTACTATTGATATACCAGGAGATGAAATAATTCATTATTCAATATGTAATCTTCCTTTAAAAAGTATTTGGGGAGAAGAAATAAATCGTCCTTTTAACTATAGATTTAAATCAGAAGGAGAACAATCTACAAATGAGTATATTAATCATATGTCTGAAATGTTGTTCTCAATGGTTGTTAGTCAGATTCAGCAAACTTTTATACAAAGATTTTTAGAAATGGGTGTAGATCCTAATTCAGAAGATTTTCAAAAAATGGTTCAAGAATCTAAAGCTAACCAAATGAATTTAGAAAATATTGAAAATTATAGAAAATACTCTTTTTGTACTATAGCAGAAAAAACAGCAAATGCTTTAAGTAAAAAATATGAAAAAGAATTAAGATTAACAGAGAAGTTTAGAATGGGATGGAAAGATGCAACTATAGTAGCTGAAGAATTTTATTGGACAGGAATTATAAATAATAAATTAGTTTGTGAAGTAAAAAATCCAGTTAATATTGTGTATTCTAAATCTTATGATGTTGAATATATAGATGAAAGTGATTGGGTAGTTTGTGGAGAATATCAAAGTCCTTCTAAAATATTAGATACTTATAAAAATTTTTTAACTATAGATCAAGTTAAAGAATTAACAGATGGTACATATGGACAAGATAATGGTAAGAATATGAATAATTCAGGTACAGGTCCTTCTAGTATATATACAGGTAATTCTTGGGAATCTAATACTGTGTTATTAAATGATGATTTAACTGATTTAAAATTTCCATTATCAGAAGATTATCCTATATATAACTTTTCAGGAGTATATGAAACTAGATCATTATCAGGTCAAAGACATTATTTAGTAACTCACGCAGAATGGCAAAGTAAGAGAAAATTAGCTTTATTAACTTATCAAGATGATGAAACTGGAGAATGGCTTAATGATGTTGTAGAAGGAGACTTAAAACTTGATCCTTATTTTAAATCTTTAGGTTGGTCTATAGAATATTTTTATATTAATGAAGTTTGGGAAGGCACTAAAATAGGAGAACATATTTATATTAAAATACAACCTAAACAAAATGCTCCAATTAGTTTAGATAGTTTAGAAACAAAAAAATTAGGATATACTGGTTTAATATATAATAGAAGAAATGCTAGAAGTGTATCTATACTAGATGAAATGAAACCTTATAATGAATTATATAATATCATTATGAGTAAATTAAAAGATGATTTAACTTCTGAATTAGGTCAATTAGTATTAATGGACTTAAATCAAATTCCAACAAAACAAGGATGGGATACAGATAAATGGTTTGATTGGTTAAAAAGATTTAAAATAGTGTTTGTAGATGCTATGAAAAATCCACAATTTAATCAATTTACTGTATTAAATGCTTCTTTAATGCAATCTATTGCTCAAAAATTATCTGCACTTGAATTTCTAGAACGTAAAATATATATGATTGCAGGGGTTAGTCCTGAACGTATGGGGTCTCCTATAGCTGCATCTAGTACAGCAACTGAAAATGTAAATCGTATTAATCAATCATATTCTCAAACTGAAGATTATTTTTATCAACATAATATGGTAAAAACAAGAGTTCTTCAGAATCTTATAGAAAATGCAAAAGTATTATATTCTCAAACAGGAGATACAGCTTTTACTTATTTTCTAGATGATATGAGTTTAGGTTTTTTAAAAATAACTCCTGAATTTTCATTTTCTGACTTATGTATTTATCCTATGGATTCTAGTAGAGATTTAAAAACACTAGAAACTTTAAAACAATTAGCTCAACCTGCTATGCAAAATGGGGCTAGTCTTTATGATGTAGCTAATATTTTAGATAATGATAATATTCAACAGATTAAAGAATATTTAAAAGATGTTAAAAAGTCTCAAGATCAATTTAGACAAGCTCAACAAGAATTAGAACAACAAAAATTACAAGCTATGCAAGCACAAAAAGAAATGGAAATAGCTGCTGATTATGAAGAAAAAGAAAGACAAAGAAACCATGAAGCTATTGAGAATCAATTAGATAGAGAGAAAGATATATATTTAGCAGAGATTAAAGCCCTAGGTACTCAGTCTTTGAATAACCCTGATGTTAATAGTAATCAAATACCTGATATAATAGAATCAAGTAAGTTAAATTTAGAAAAATTAAGAGAAAATTATAATCAGTTAGCTAAGGATAGAGAAATAAATTTAAAAGAAAAAGAAGTAGCTATTAAGGAAAGAGAGCAAAAAAGAAAAGATGTAGAATCTAAAGAAAAATTAAAAATTCAAAAAGAATCTTTAAAAGTAGATAAAGCTAATCAGAAGAATGATTTAGAAATTGAAAAGATTAGATTAGAGTCAGCTAAAATTAAATCTAAAAAGAAATAGTTTTAAGCTATAAAAGTGAAAAAATATTAAAATTTATAAAAAAAACGTAACTAAATTAATTATATTATAGTAATAACAAAAAAATAAGATAAAATGTCAGAAGAAATCAAGAATAAAAATCCCATGACTCCTATTGATTTAGATAATCCATTTGGATTTTCAGTATCAGAAGAGTTTATTGAAAAAACAAAAGAATTACAAGGTGAACAAAATTCTTTATTAACAGAAGAAGATGATGATTTAACAATTAAATCTAAAAAAGCTTGGGGTAAACCTGAAGAGTCTGTTGATTTAGAAGAAGAAGAAGAAGTTAAAAAAATTGTACCAAAAGAACGTAAAAAAGAAGATTCTGTAAAAAAACAAGCAGAAAGTTATGATGAAGTATATAAAGAAATACTTAATCGTTTTGGTATAAAAGCTGAAGAAGATTTTGAATTTAACGATGATAATGTATTAAATGCTATATCAGATAATTATCTTGAAAGGATTAAAGATCAATACTTTGATGGTGTTCCTCAAGAAGCTTTTGAAATAGTAGAATATTTAAGAAACGGTGGTAGTATAAATGACTACTTAGAAATAATAAATAATAATGATTTATCAGAAATTGAGTTAGAAGATAATGTATCTAATCAAAGAAAATTAGTCACTGAGTATTACAAAGCAACAACTAATTTACCTTTAGATAAGATTAAAAGTAAAATACAAAAATTAGAAGAACGTGGATTATTAGAAGAAGAAGCATTATCAGCTAAAGAAGATTGGGATGAGATTCAAAATAATCGTAAAGAACAAGTATTACAAGAACAAGCTAATTTAAAAAAGCAACAAGATGAAAGAATGCAAGAATTTAGAAAAACTATTAGTAATAAAATAACTACTTCTAAAGAAATTAAAGGATTGCCTATTTCTTTATCTCCTAAAGAGAGAAAAGAATTAGAAGATTATATTCTAAAACCAAATGTTAGATTACAAGATGGTAGAGTAGTTAGTCAAAATATAGCAGATATGATTAATGAGCAAGATGAAGATACATTTATTCTTCAAGCTTTATTAAGAAAATCTAGTTATAAATTAGTTTCAGGTATTAAAAATACTTTAAGTAAAGACACTAAAGTAAGTTTAGCTGAAAGATTAAGAAATGCTCAAAAAGACAATGCACGTATCAAGTCTTCAATAGATAGTATTGAGGATATTGATTTAGAAGATGATGAGTTTGTTAAAAAGAATTCTAATAAACTCTGGAAATAATTTAAAAATACTCTAAAATCAGTATATTAATCAAATGAAATTTGCAAATCAAATAATTGTACGAGAGGGCAGACGTCACTCAGGTATGATGGATAGTAATCACTTACAATCCTTGCTACAGGAAGATCCTGCGGTGTTCTCTAATGTTTTAACTAAAGTTTATGCTTCACAGTCTATTCAAGCTACTCCGCTTTTAGATCTTACAGAAGGTCGTGGTAAAGTAAAGTATATTGAAGATATGGAAGGAGGTAATGGTGATTCTTGGACTTGGAAACAAGAAATTTCACCTCGTCCTGCAGTAGTTTTGGAAAATCTCGAATCTGCTAATACTACTCCAGGTATTGATCGTACTTCTTTTCGTATTAAACTTGACCAAGATTGGTTTAGGCAAGGCTCTGTAATAGCTGCTGATCCTATCTATCAAGTACGTGTATCTGACCATGTTGCTCCTTATAAAGATGGACAAGGTTGGGTATATACAGTAGAACTTGTTACAGACGATCCAAATCAATTTATGCCTGCTGCTCTATTAGCACCTGGTCAGGAATACATTGAATTGTACTCTATTTATGGTGAAAAATCAAGTCGTGCTAACACTGTTAAATTTGATGGTCACATTGAATTAATGGGTTACTTGTCTGATATGCAACGTAAAGAGTACGAAGTTACAGGTTATGCAGATGACCGTGTACTTGTTGCTCAAAACTGGGCTACTGATTCTAAATCAGGCGAACCTATTAAACTTGTAGGTGAAAAATGGATTAATCGTGCTGAAATTAAATTCTGGAAAGACCTTATGGTAGAGAAAGAAAATATGTTAATGTGGGCACGTGGTCAAAATGATATTATCGGTGAAAATGGTTATAAAGTACGTACTCCTTATGGATTTGATCAAATCTGTTCTTGGGGTCATACTGAATCATACTCTAAATTTACAGCAAAACTTATTCGTGAATTCTTAATGGATGTGTTCTTTGGACGTAATTCATTTGAAAAACGTAATGTAGTTTTAATGACTGGTGAATATGGAATGATGTTGTTTGATGAAGCATTTAAAAATGAGACTAATGGTTTATTCTTAAATGCTGATAAATTTACTACAGGATCAGGTATGAATATGGGATATGGATATCAGTTTACTAAAGCTTATTTTGTAAATGGTATTAATATTACATTAAAACATATGCCTAGTCTTGATGTAAATATTACTAAAGCAATGCGTTCTACTCGTACTGGTTATCCACGTAGAAGTGCTTCTTTCTACATTGCTGATTTATCAGGTGAGAATCGTGATAATATGTGGATTATTAAACACCGTTCTTCAATGAAATATGGTTACCAAATTGGTACATCTGCTCCTTGGGAATTAAAAGGTGGAATTATTTCTAACACAATAGATGGTTACAAGCTTATAGCTAGAGATCGTTGTGGATTCTTCGTACAAGATCCTTCACGTCTTGCTAAACTTGAACTCAAAGAATTAGCATAAAGCTAATCTTTATATAGACCTAAGAACCTAGTTCTTAGGTTTACAGCAAAAGCTGATAAGAAATATGGATAAGAAAATTAAAGTAATTAAACCTCTTTCTACAAGTTTTGTAGGAATGGAGAAGAACCCTAAAAAAGGTACAGTTAAATATTCAGGTTGTAATCACAACATTAGACCCGCTGAAAAGATGTCTGGTGGTTATGAAACAGGCTTAGAACTACTAAATGAAGAAGGTATTCCTCTTTATAAGTATTTTGAAAAAGAATTAAATTTAACTGAGAATACTTTAGCATCTAATAGTAGTTATTGGGATAGTTTTAAAGTAACTATTTATGGAGATAAAGGAACAATATTTGACCTTACAGATCCTTACCAAGCTATAAAATATTATGTAGCTTGTGCAGATGAAATAGTTGCATTAGGAGATGATAGAGATTCTATTATTAAAAAACCTAAAGCTAAGTTTTTCACAGTTGATGAAGAAAGATCTGCAAAAGAAGAATCAGATAAACGTAAGTTAAGAAGAGAAGCTGATGATATTATTAGATCAGCTACTTTAGAAACTAAACGTAAATATGCAAGATTATTAGGAAATGATTCTGTTGCTAATGAAAGTGTAACAGAGTTAATTTTAGATTCTTTCTTAGATAAAGTAGTTAATGATAATCCTAATAGAATTATAGATATTAGTAAACAAAGTGCTGCATCTATAACATTAAAATCAGAAGTTAAAGAATTATTAGAATATGGAGTACTTGTTAAAAGAGATGGTCGTATTCATAGGTTAATTAATAATGAATTAGGACAAGATTTAGGAGTAGATGTAGATCAAGTAACTAAGTTCTTAGCTGCACCTAAAAATCAAGATATTAGAGCTGTATTAAAAGAAGAATTAAAAAATCGTAAAATTTCTTCAAATAACTCTTAATGATTTCTACTAAAGAAGCTGTTTATAGGTTTAAATTGGAATATGATAAACTTGACTCACAAGATTATCCTAAATTAGAAATTCCTCAAATTTTAATATTATTAAACAGAGCACAAAATAGAATTATTAAGAATTTATATACAGGAGCAACATTATTAAGAACTGGAGCAGAAGGTAATCAATTAAGAAAAGATCAGTTTAACTCTATTACAGTTACATCTGAACCTTATTTACTTACTTTTACTTCTACTGTTACTAATGAATATTATATAAATAGTTCTCAATTAACTAAAGGTAACTATCTACATTACTATTCTGGTTCTGCAATTTGTTCAACAAACTATTGTGAAGAAATAGAAGTAAGTCTTAAAGAATATACTTGGAATGAAGTTAATTCTATACTATCTTCTGATAATCATAAACCAAGTTTAGAATGGCAAGAATTACCTGTATTTATAGCAGAAAATAAGTTTATAACTTATTCAGATGGTACATTTAATGTAGATAAAATAAAAATAGATTATATTAAAAAGCCTATACCTTTTGACTTAGTAGGTTATACTAAATTTGATGGTACTGCATCTCAAAATTCTGATTCAGATTTACCAGACTTTATGGTAGAAGATATTATTACTGAAGCTGTTGCAATAGCTAAAGGAGTATTAGAAACAGAAGGATACACAATAGAAAGACAAGAAAGTAATATAAATAATATATAATTGAAACATTTAATCTTTTAAATAGTATAATAAACCAAATTTTTTAACTTAAAATCAATTAATTATAATGGAAGCTCCATTAACACACCAATTTATGCTTGCAACAGCTGTTGAAATAAGTGCAGCTTTGACAAGTTCCTCATTTACTGCTGGAGAAACAGGGTTATTTAAAGTATCTAATTTAGCAAATGTTACAGGAACAGTGTCAGATGCTAATATAGATGGTAGTAGAGTATTTTTTGCTCAAAGACTAGCATCTACTTATACAAATGAAAAAACTCGTAAATCTTTACCTTTTAATGCAAAAAATGTAGATCGTATTGTTATTAGAACAACAGCAACTGCAAGTCCTGAAATATGGCATGTAGGATTTAATGGTTCTAATACTGAAACTTTAGGTTTTAATTGCGAAACAGAATATGGAATTAAGGTAGTATTTAACTCTCCATTTATTAGCAAATATTATGGAAATGCTGGTTATACATATACTGCAAATATTATGACAGAATGCTGTGAACCTTGTGATGCAGGTTGTGGTGAAGGTACTTTTGCTTATGTAGAAGCAGCTAAACTTGTAGCAGCTTTTCAAATTACTAGTGCTTATGAGCCTTTTAATGTAAATACACAATTTGTATGGAGTCCTGCCAACTTTGCTATTATAGAATTACTTATGGATGGTGAAGCATCAGATACTGTAGCTGATTTTACAAACGCATCTACAATGCAATTTACTTATGGTAGTCCTGTAGTTACAACCAGTGCTGCTAATTCTTTAGCTGCTGGTGACTTTATTCGTATATCAGATAACGGTACAAATACTTTAAATACTGACCCAGTATATCGTATTAAAAGTGTAGAAAGTTCAACTAGTTTTACACTAGATGTACCTTGGTTACGTCCTGATTTAACAGCTAATTTATCTACTACTTTAGCTAGTAGTGATGTATCTGTAGTAACTGTATCTGGAACTACTTTAGTTGGTATTAAATTTACAAGTCGTTTCATTTCACAAGATACAGGATGTTGTTGCTTTCCTCCTTTTCCATATGATGTAGATGGAGTTACAATGATAATAACTGATTCTTTAGTTAATTCTTTTCCTTGCGGATTTGTAGCTACTAAAGCTCAAAGTATAAACTATGGACAAGGTGCTGGATATCAACTTCAGTATGATGAAATGGAAGCTTTAGGATTTTCAGATAAACGTGAGTGGTTCAGACAGTGTGAATATAATTATGACTATAAACCTCAAGTAGTTACTACTACTAATTATGATGTAGCTCATATTTACTATCGAGTTCCTCTTACTGATGGTATGAGTGGTTATCATGCAAATCGTATATGTTTAACTATTGCGGCTACTAATGCAAGTACTATTCTTCAATCAGGAGGAGCATTATACAATCTTCTTTTGTCTTTAGCTAACTATGCAGATTGTCCTATAATCTACAACGGTACTGAAGTAGGATTGACCTAATAATTATATATAATTGGGGGAGGGTATTCTCCCCCTTTTATTAATTTAAAAAAAAAAATAAAATATGTTCAAATTTAATGTAAATCGTTTAGCTATTAAAGAAGATATTATTAAATCTAATTATAATAGTCAAGTAGATGGTAAAGGTTGGTTAAGTTTTACAAAACTTTTTAAATCTTTTTTAGTATCGTTTGGAGTTATTCCACAGAATCAAAGTTCTACTATAACTAATCCTATGAGTGTTAGTTTAGGAACAACTCCTGTTTTAATGAACACTAGTCACGTAATAATAACTACTGCATTAGCAAATGAAGATTTAATATTACCTAAAGCAAAATCTGGATTAGATATAGCAATTAATAATAAAGTTGCAGTGTCTATTGATTTTGTAGCTCAAACAGGTGAATCTATAAGTGGCACAGCTACATTAACAGGCAGTGTATCAGGTGTAGTAGCTCGTTTTTATTGTGCAGTAGATGGTGTTTGGACAAGATTTAGTTAATATTAATAAATTTAAATAACTTTACAGAAAGCTTTAGTTTATCTAAGGCTTTTTGTTTTTTAAAAAAAAATTAAAAATATGCCTTACAATTTTAAAAAATACGTTAGAGGAACAATAGAAAGAGTTATTAAAAAATTTGATAAAGCTAAAGCAACAGATAATGAATATTATCTATTTAATAAATTAAATAATTTACCTATAGGAGGAAATCTAGTCCAAAGTTTAGAAAGTTTACAAGGAAATGTTAGATTAACATCTAGTGATTCTAGTGTAGTAATAAGTGATGATGGAATAGATACTATAGATTTAGTTTCAACAGGAGGAGGAGCTACTAGTTTAGCTACTTTATCAGATGTAAATTTATCTTTTCCTACAAATGGACAAGTATTAAAATATAATGGAACAGATTGGGTAAATGATACAGATAATTCAGGAGGAGGAGGATCAGATATATTTCCATATAGACGAGGTTCATCTTTTATTACTGCTCCATACATTAGCACTGGTAATTTATCACTTAATATAGTAGGTACAAGGACTCAATTAATTCCAATATATATACCGATTAATGGATCTATTACTAGATTTAGAACAGAGAATAGAAACAACGATGCATCAGGAAATGCCAGAGTTTCTTTTGGTTTATACTCATTTACTAGTCCAATAGCAATTGGAGAATTATTTTCATTAGTAGGTGGTGCAACAAACTACAATTGTTCAACTGCTGGTATTATAGATGTAGCACCTGATAGTCCATTAACTGTTACAAAAGGATGGTATATGTTAGCTATGTTTAGAAATACACAAGCTGTTGCACAAGAGTTTCTTCAATTTCCAAATACAGCTTTACTTAATGTGTTTGGTTGGAATGATTTTATAAGTGGTTCTGGTCCAAATGTAAATGGTTTTGCACTTATGTATACAAATACAAGCACTAACCTTGCAGCAGGTGGATTACCTGCAACAATAAATGAAGATACAGAATTAGATTGGACAGGAACTTCAAATATGCTTGCATATTCAATATTACTTATACCTTAATTATTTTTTATATATATTTAATAAATTAATTCTTGGCTAAAATTAATAACTTCATATTTGAAAATGCAAATCATAATGAAATATCATTATATGAAGCTATTAGACGTATAAAAATTCCTACTGGATCAGGTACAGGAACTGTAACTTCAGTAGGACTTACAATGCCTTCTGCTTTTACTGTAACAGGGTCTCCTATAACTACGTCAGGAGTTTTTACAGTTTCAGGAGCAGGAACTTCATCTCAATACATTGATGGCACAGGAGCATTACAGACATTCCCAAGTGGAACTGGATTGCTGACAGCTAACAATGGGTTAACAGTGAATCCTGCAACTAATGTTCAGTTAGGGGGTTTATTACTTCAAAATACAACAATAAATGCCGACACTTATCTACTTGATGTAATAGGAACAAACAATTCAGTAGTATTCCAAGTTAAGAATACAAGTGTTACAGGTACAGGTGTTGCCGCTTATTTTGAATCAGCAAGCGATAACGCTATTACTGCTCAATCACTATCAGGGAAAGCAGCAATATTTGGTTTTACAAATGGCAGTAATTATTCTATTTTAGGACTTACAAGAGCTAATGGTAACAATGTTATAACATTAGTAAAAGCAGCAAGAATAATAAATTCTGGAAGTGTTGGAGTGGGATTGGGTGGCGCAATAGATATTTCGTTGCCTATTTCATCATCAGCCGTTATTCCAACATCAACTATTGAAATGAGAGCATTATGGACATCTGTGAGTCCGTTAGATGCGTCTTGGCAGTTGTGGACAACAACAGCAAATTCTTTAACTCAAAAAATGGAAGTTTTTGCAACAGGGCAATTAAAAATTGATAAATACGGAATTGGAACATTTTTAGGAACACCTGCTTACTCATTAGGGGTTGATGCAAGTGGTAATGTAATTGAATTTGTAGGCGGTGGTACAGCATCAGATAGTCTTTCACCTTTATTATTAATGGGAGGATAATATGCCAACAGTATATAAAACATTAGGACAATCAAATCCTGCAGCAACAACAGAGACAGACCTTTACACGGTTCCTGCAGCTACATCAACTGTGGCTAGTTCTGTTATTGTATGTAATAGATCAGCAATTCTATCTACATTTAGAATATCAATTGCTGTTGGTGGTGCTGCTACTGCTAATAAGGATTATATCTACTATGATCTTCCTATTGGTGCTAATGATACCTTTATTGCTACAATTGGTGTAACTTTAGCCACAACAGATAAAGTAAGGGTGTATGCATCAAATACTAATCTGTCATTTTCACTTTATGGATCTGAAATAAGCTAACATGGCACAAGGATACGCTTCATACAATATTATCAGTAGTGAGATTTCATTTGCAAATACTCCTAACATAGATGCATTTGGTAGGCTTAGAATAAGTGAGCCTTTTACTTTATTTGATTCAAGTCATAGATATGCTGACAATGGGTTGTGGTCTACAGCTACCGCTACAAGTGGGACAGCTACATTTAATGCTTCACAAGGATTAGTAGACTTAGCTGTAACTTCTGCATCAGGCTCTGAGGTTATTAGAGAAACAACTAAAGTTTTCTCATATCAGCCTGGTAAATCACTTCTTGTATTAACCACTTTTGTAATGAGCCCTGCCAAGACTAACCTTAGACAGAGAGTTGGTTATTATGGGGTAAACAATGGTTTATATGTTCAACTAAATAATTCTACTCTTAGCTTTGTTGAAAGAAGTTTAGTTACTGGAGTAGTTACTGAATCTGTAGTAAATCAATCTTCTTGGAATGTTGATAAAATGGATGGTACTGGTCCTTCTGGTATTACACTTGATATTACAAAAGCTCAAATTTTATTTATGGATATCGAGTGGTTAGGTCTTGGAACAGTTAGAATGGGGTTTGTTATAAATGGTAATTTCTATGTTTGTCATAAATTTCATCATGCTAATGTGATTGCATCTACTTACATCACAACGGCCTCATTACCACTAAGATATGAGATAACCAATACAGGTGCTACAAGTGGAGCAAGTACACTGAAACAGATATGCTCTACGGTACTGTCTGAAGGAGGCTATCAGCTTAATGGATTACAACAAGCAATTGGTATTCCTATAACTACTCCAAAAAACTTAGCAGTAGCTGGTACATTTTACCCCATAGTAAGTTTACGTCTTAAGACATCTCCTGATAGATTAGACGGTATAGTAATATGTACCGCAATTTCTGTAGTAGCAACCAGCACAGGAGTTTACAACTGGCAGGTTATAGCATCAGGTACAACAACTGGAGGTTCATGGGTAAGTGCAGGAGCAAATTCGGCTGTAAACTATAACATCACAGGTACAAGTTTTACAGGAGGTAGAATACTTGCAAGTGGATTTTTTAGTGTGTCAAACCAAGGGTCAACTCAGGTTGATATCCTTAAGGAGGCACTGTTTAAAACACAACTTGAAAGAAATGGATTAACATCAACCCCATCTGAACTTACTATTGTAGTTACTTCTGATGCTGGGGGTGGTGGAGGTAATGTTCTAGCATCAATGGACTGGGAAGAAATAAGCAGATAATATGAGCCAAGGATTTACAAAAGGAACACCAATAGATACAGACCCTACTCTATCACTGAATAGTGATATTGTGGTGCCATCACAAAAGGCTGTGAAGACATATGTTGCCTCACAGGTAGGGACTTTAGTTACTGCTGTAAATGCTACATCTCCAGTTGTTTCATCAGGAGGAACTACTCCTAACATCAGTATGCCAGCAGCTACTGGTTCTGTTAATGGATATCTTACTTCTACTGATTGGACTACATTTAACGGGAAAGCAAATATTAATTCCCCAGCATTTACTGGGGATCCAACAGCCCCAACCCCATCAGCTGGAGATAATGATACTAGTATAGCCACTACAGCTTTTGTAAATACGGCTATTCAGTCTACATCCCCAACGGTTGTATTGTTCAGGGACTACTCCCCTGCTTCATTGACGGGGACACTTACTAATACCCTAGTATGGAGTACATCAGTAAATGCTAACGTATTCCAAACCAATGACTTACTAGAAATTAGGTCATTCTTTAACTCCAATGCTGCCAACGGAACAACCACAAACTGGAGGTTGTATGTAAATACATCAGCAAGTTTAACTGGGGCAACTCAGATTGGGGCATATGCTAACGGATCTGGAACTGGTAATGGAGGATTCCAAAGGAATATATTTATAACTGCATCGGGAGCATCAGGAAACTTTAGAACTCTCCCAGTTGCAGCTAACTCAACAAACTCATACGGGGTGTCTAGCTCAGCAGCAGCAAACTTTACAGTAAATACAACAGTAACTTTATACTTTATCTGGGCTATCCAGTTAGGAAATACTGGTAATACGGCTAGTATTCAAGGAACTATAGCAACTATAACAAGATGATAATTATAGCAGCAAGACAAACAGCACTAGCAATAGAGCCTGAGAGAGAGCTTACCGATGAGGAGAGAGTAACGGTTATTGCTACTTACTATAACGGGGATGGATTCTATCACTATTATCAAGAGGGGGATACTCTCCCAGATTTAAACGTACCAGAATAAATATACTATGCAGAACCTAGAAAAATCACTCAGACTTCTTCAACTCCCTACAGAGTTTGCCCCACTTAACGGGCAGATTAACAGGAGAGTAGAAAACTCATTAGTAGAGCACTGTATAACAGACTTTACTAAGATGGTTAGAAATCCCTTAACTGGGAGATTGGAACCAACAAAGACTTCTACTTTCAAGGTAGAATCTACAGAATCTTTGTTTGGGGCCTATACTCTTAACCTAGCTTGTAATCATATCCATTCTTTTGACATGGATATAATGGAGATGACTTCAACAAGTTACAGATTGTATAAGCCTTACAAAGAGTTCACAACCAATGGTTTAACTTATTGGATTGGATGGAGTGAGGTGAATATCAATAAGACTGCTGCAGGTTGGGACTATATTTTCTTCAATGAGCAGGGGATGAACACAACAATGTCAGGTCCTGTTCCTCATGATGAGAATGTAGTCACAAAAACAATCCTAAGAAAGGACTATGTGAAGACAGCTACCTATGATGGGGTAGCTCTGAATAAGTTTACTAAGTCATATCCTAAGTACACAATTGCCCAGCTTAAAAAGAAGACAGGGTATTCTGATATTGAACTTGCCCAAGCATTCTCATGGGTATGGAAAGCTGTAGCTAAAGATAGTTCTACTAACTGCCTGAACCTAGCTACTGATATTGTAGTAACTGACTCTCAGGTAAGAGGAGAAGTGTATATCAATGGTATATACTCTAAAAGTATTATGTCCC